>OAWV01000075.1_pt1 | contig 92514 bp, 80 predicted proteins | sample 1495551 | NCBI WGS metagenome assembly OAWV01 (sample SAMEA2580245, study PRJEB22360) | human gut metagenome | biome: human gut; feature: human-associated habitat; material: faeces | place: Denmark | collected 2008/2010 | reverse complement strand
GGTAGCCGATTGGAGGTTAATTTACCGTGTCCTTCTTTTTATTTCGCAGTATCCATGATCTGCACCAGTTAAAAAAAGCATAGCTCCTCCATCGGAGCCGTCCGGCTTTGGATATGAACTATACCATGTAAGCAATCTTCTTTATAAAACATTTCTGCGCCCTGCAGGTCCGTTGCGACTTGCTGGGCGCTTTTTGCTGTTTTCCGAGGACAATCCCGCCTCGAAAAAATTTTTTAAGAAATTTTCAAAAAGGAGGCTTTTAGCGGGTAGCGAGCGGCTTTGCGTTCGCCTTGTTAGCGGAAAGGGAGAAACCCACCTCATTCCCCCAGGAAAGGGGGTGAAAAGATGGATATGATCCCACGCAATGACTATGGCGAGCGGTGCCAGTTCGATGCTTACTGCAAGCTGGTACTGTACCATGAGGCAATCGACTACCTTCGGGAAATGCAGAGGCGCCGTGACAGGGAACTGTCATTCAGCGACCTTCCGCAGATGGAGATGGACAAGCTCTGCGTTGTAGATCATTACCCCAGTGACAGATTTACATTCTCGTCCCATGGGTATGACCTGTATATTGAAAACGAGCTTGTGGCTGATGCCTTCGCCGGTTTGTCTGTTCAGGAGCAGAGTATTTTGATCCTGCATTTTGTTCTGGACATGCCGGATCAGGAGGTTGGCCGCCTTGTTGGAATGTCTCGCAGCGCCGTTCAGCGGCGAAGGGCAAAATCATTGACCGAGCTGCGGATCAAGTTGGCCGCACTCATGCCGAAGGGAGGTTGAAGGTATGAAGAAACCCACTTACAAGGGCAAGGAGCTTCTTCCTCTTTCGGTGATTGACGCCGCCCGTGACGGGGACTCTCAGGCTGTGGATCAGGTACTCCGGTATTATGAGGGCTATATCAACAAGCTCTGTACCAGGACGCTCTACGATTCCAACGGCCAGCCCCGTGTTCGGGTGGACGAGTACATGAAGCGCCGACTGGAGATCAAGCTCATCCATTCTATCGTCAGCATGAACTGACCGAACCGGCCCCGGCAGCGGAAACAGCTTACCCTTTCCCTGTTTCCGTTTCCCCTGGGCTGAGGCTGCACTTTGAAAAAGAAAGCCCGGCGGGAGGCCTCCGGCGCAGCATAAGGCAGACGGATACATTCCTGTCTGTGCCGAGCCATACGGCCGGTGCGCCATGACCCTGTTGCAAGTCCGCAGGACGGGACCCCCTACTAAACAGGCGAGCGATTATAACCAGGCCGCAAAACAAGCGTGGCAGCTTGTGGGCGATGAAGCACAGGCAGGGTTAAAGATACTCGCGCATTGAACGCCCGCAAAGCATTGTGCGCCGCACCCATCAGCATGGGCCGGGGTGAGACTCCCGTGGAGCTGTGCCAACAGCCGTCCGTTTTCTGTCTCTTTTGATGCAAGAAATGGTTTTGTATTTGAAAGGGTGAACTATATGCAAAACGAAGTAAGAACCGCGCCGCAGATGGTGCGTGAATATAAAATTGGGAATACAACTTATGTTGTGAAATCCCATTCCAGACCTGACGCCACGGAGGACGCCGTTTCCAAAGTGAAGCGTCTGATACGGAATGACCTCCGAAAAAATACTGCAAACAAATAGAAAAAGGCAGCAGACAGCTTCCAGGCAGCGCGGTATAATTGAGTTAGGAAAAGCATTGTCTGTTTGACTGTCGGATAAGGAGGTTAAAATGTTACAGTCAAACACCCGCCCTGCCGTGAACAGTTTTCCTTTTACCGTTTTGAGCAGCGATGAAATCACCGCTCTTTACTGTCGGTTATCCCAGGACGACAAACAGGAGGGCGACAGCAACAGCATTATAAATCAGAAGAAAATCCTCAAAAAGTACGCAATGGACAGGGGATACACCAACATCCAGTTTTACATTGATGATGGTATCTCAGGCACGACTTTCAACCGGGCCGGCTTCCAGAGCATGATCGCAGATGTGGAGAGCGGCAAGGTAAAGCGGGTTATCGTCAAGGATATGTCCCGCCTGGGCCGTGACTATCTGCAAGTAGGTATGTACACGGAAATCTTTTTCCCAGAGCATGATGTTCATTTTATCGCAGTCAATGACGGGGTGGACAGCAACCAGGAAGATAACGAGTTTACCCCCTTCCGCAACATCATCAATGAATGGTACGCAAAGGACACCAGCAAGAAAATCCGTGCAGTGAAGCGTTCAAAGGGAATGGCCGGAGAACATATCGGCTCCCATCCTCCTTACGGTTACAGGAAAAATCCTGAAAACAAAAAGGAATGGATCGTGGATGAAGAAGCCGCCGAAGTGGTCCGTGAAATCTTCCGTCTGTGTGTCAGTGGTTATGGTCCTACCCAGATTGCAAATATGCTGACGGAAAGAGAAATCCTCTGCCCCACCTACTACGCATTGGAAAGAGGCGAGAAACCGCGTACCGTACTCCCTCCCCATAAATACGCATGGAACGGCCCGGTTGTCGCAATGATATTGGACCGGGTGGATTACCTGGGGCATACGGTAAACTTTAAGACGCACAACAAGTCTTACAAGTGCCATAAGAAAATCAAGCATACTCCCGATCAGTGGAAGGTCTTTGAAGATACCCATGAGGCCATCATTGACAAGGAAACGTTTGAGATCGTCCAGAAAATCCGGGCCGGGAAAAGGCGGCCTACCAGGATGGGGGAAATGCCCATGTTCTCCGGCCTGCTCTACTGTGCAGACTGCGGGAGCAAACTGACCTTCCATCGGAAAGCTGATGAACCGGCAGAAAAACATCATTATATCTGTGGAAATTACAGGAGCAATACTTCCAACTGTACCATGCACTATATCCGTAACGTGGTAGTGGAGCGAATTGTCCTGGAAAACCTGAAAGAAGTCATCCGCTATGTTTCCAACTATGAGGATGAATTTGTGCGGATGGTGATGGATGCCGATGTGCGGCAAAAAAACCGTGAGCTGGCGCAGAAGAAAAAGAAGCTGATTGAGCTGCAGAAGCGTATCGGGGAACTGGACACCATCTTCCAGCGTATCTATGAGGACAATATCACAGGCAAACTTTCTGACGAGCGGTTTATGAAAATGTCAAAAGGCTATGAGGATGAACAGCATACCTTACAGGCCGAGGCAGACAAAATTCAGAATGAGCTTCAGCAGGAAGAAAAGAAAAGTGTTGATGTGAAACGCTTTCTTGCCATCGTAAAGAAATACACGGACCTGACCGAACTGACACCTGAAATCTTACGGGAGTTTGTCGATAAGATTATCGTCCATGCACCTGACAAGAGCAGCGGCAGACGGTTACAGGAAATTGAAATCATCTATAACCATATCGGAGAATTTGACCATTCAAAGGTCACTCTCTGGAAAGGAAATGCGGTATAGCATATCCCGTGCCATACCGCATAATCCTAAATCTTAAAAACATCCTTACGAAAACCTTGTTAAAACAGTGTTTTCCGGGCCATTTTTATTCATGTATGAAGGGATCAGCTGTCCTAACCCTCGTACAGAGGATACTTCTCGCAGAGTTTTGTCACCTCTGCCCTGATATACTCTTTCTGCTTTTCAAAATCCGCGGCAGTAAGCCAGATGCACTCTGCAATCTTCTCCATATCTGCCTCCCTCAGGCCTCTTGTAGTCACAGCCGGGGTGCCGATGCGGACGCCGGAGGTGACAAAGGGGCTTCTTGGGTCGTTTGGAACGGTATTTTTATTCAGGGTAATAAATACTTCATCACAGCGATTCTGCAGTTCCTTGCCGGAGATCTCCATTCCCCGCAGATCCACCAGCATCAGGTGATTATCCGTACCGCCGGTCAGCAGCTTAAAGCTCTGCTTTTTAAGAGCCGACGCCAGAGCCTGGGCATTTAAAACAACCTGATGCGCATATTCCTTAAATTCAGGCTTTAACGCCTCGCCCAAGCATACTGCCTTGGCAGCGATGACGTGCTCTAAGGGGCCGCCCTGGGTTCCCGGAAAAATAGCCTTGTTGAAGTTAAACTTCTCCGCCGCCTCTCTATTTGCCAGAATCATACCGCCTCTGGGGCCTCGTAAGGTCTTGTGTGTAGTCGTGGTCACTACGTCTGCATAGGGGATGGGGCTTGGATGCTCTCCCGCTGCCACCAGGCCCGCGATATGGGCCATATCCACCATCAGATATGCGCCGACCCCATGAGCGATTTCACGGAACCTCTTAAAGTCAATGGTTCTTGCGTAGGCGCTGGCTCCTGCCACGATCAGCTTCGGCTTTGACTCCTTTGCCTTGCGCTCCACCTCGTCATAGTCAATAAAGCCCTCATCATCCACCCCATAGGGAACAATGTTAAAATACATACCGGAAAAGTTTACAGGGCTGCCATGGGTCAGATGGCCCCCGTGATCCAGGTTCATGCCCATCACCGTATCTCCCGGCTTCAGCATAGCCAGGAAAACCGCCATATTTGCCTGCGCGCCGGAATGAGGCTGTACATTGGCATAATCGCACCCAAAGAGTTTCTTAGCCCGCTCAATGGCCAGGGTCTCTACGATATCCACACACTGACAGCCTCCGTAATAGCGTTTGCCGGAGTATCCTTCTGCATATTTATTCGTCAGAACCGTTCCCATCGCCATCATCACCGGTTCTGAAACAATGTTCTCCGAAGCGATCAGTTCCAGATTCTGCCGCTGACGTCTGCACTCCGCCTGGATCGCCTCGCCTACTTCTTTGTCATAGCCTGTGATAAAATCCATAACTGTATCTACCATTGAACCTACCATCCTTTCCGTTCTTTTTCTGCGATTATACTCCATCCGACAGTAAAATGCAATACTGCCCCAAGCGGACAAAACTTCCCCTTATGTCCCTGTATTTTCCCGCGTCAGTCTCTGAATTTCCAGGCTTTTACCACCACCTGAAGGGTGCGGTTTCCGTTGTATTCATTGACAGTCGGATAGTAGATAATGTCGATCCCGCGGCGGCGGCCCATCTCCTCCAAAAATGCATCCCCGTCTCCGAAGATAATCCCATCCATGGAAAAGCCCCGCTCATTTGCCAGGGAAAGACGTACCACATTGCGGTTTCTTCCCATAACGCGGACGCTGCGGACAGCCATGGATTTCTGCGCAAACTGCGGCTTTTCATTTCCCTGTCCAAATGGTTCCAGACGTTCCAGATCACCGATCAGCTCCTCGGTCACATACTCAAAAGGCATTGCTGCATCGATCCATACTCTGGGGATAAAATCGTCCTCTGTGAGCCTGTCCTCTGCATTTTCATTGAGCCGCCTGCGAAACTCGCCGATATCCGACTCTTCCAGTGAAAAACCTGCCGCCATAGGATGGCCGCCGAATTTCAGCAGCAGATCCTTTACCTCCACCAGGGCATGGAACATATGGTAGGCTTCAATGGAACGCCCGGAGCCCTTGGCACAGCCCTCAGCCCGCGTGAGGACGAAAACAGGCTTATTGTACCGCTCCCTGATCCGCCCCGCCACGATCCCTGCCAGAGATTCATGGCAGTCGGGCAGAAAAATCACCAGCACCTTGTCCCTGGAAAGCTCCTTTTCCACCTGATCTGCCGCGGCCTCTACGTTTTCCTGGGTCATGGCCTTTCGTTTGTCATTTAATTCCTTTAGTTCCTCTGCAATCTCATCCGCTCTGGCCGGATCCCCGCACAGCAAAAGCTCCACCGCAAGCTCTGCTGTCTGCAGGCGTCCGCTGGCGTTTAAGCATGGCCCAAGAACAAAACCAATATGGTAAGCGCTGATATTGGCAGGGTCAATGGCATTTTTAAGGATAAGACTCTTCAGTCCCGGGTTCCCTGTGCAGGCCAGCCGTTTCAGACCCTCCTTTACCACAATGCGGTTTTCATCCTTTAGCTTCATCACATCGCCAACCGTAGCGACGGCGGCAAACTCCAGAAGCTCCAGCCACTCCTGACGATCAATGCCGTATGAATCATACAGCGCTCCGATAAGCTTAAATGCCACCATGGCCCCGCAGATCTCCGGCCAGGGATACCGGCTGTCCCTGCGCTTTGGATTGACAATGGCATCTGCCGGGGGCATCAGGTCTGCCCCAGTCTCCCCATCAGTCTGGATATCATGATGATCCGTAATAATCACCTCCAGGCCAAGCTCCTTTGCCCTGGCGATCTGGCTGATGGCCGCAATGCCGTTGTCGCAGGTAACAAGCGTCTCGATCCCGTCTGCGGCGGCCGCCTCTATGATCTGTTCATTGATCCCATAACCATCCCGGATCCGCTCCGGGATCACATAGTCCGCATCTGCCCCGATCCGTGCAAATCCCTTGTACAAAACAGCCGTGGCGCACACACCATCAATATCGTAATCCCCTACGATCCGCAGGCGGCGTTTCTCCTTTACTGCCCTGCGGATCCGTTTTACAGCCTCTTCCATATCGGGCAAAAGCCCAGGGGAATAAAGATCCTCCAGGCTTCCGTTTAAATAGCGGTCAAACGCCGCCTCATCCTCTATATCTCTGTTTCGTATGATTCTGGCTGTGACCGGGCTTATATCAAACCGGGCCGCCAGGCCGTCAAAATCCGCTTTCTTTGCGTGCAGCATCCAGATAGACTCTGTCATCTTGCCGTCCCTTTCTTATATCCTTTGTCAACCGTCTCCCTGACGGTCTTTACTCTTCTTTTTCCGCTGCCTCTCCTGGAATCAGCAGGCCAAGCAAACCGCCCGCCACTGCCGGCAGGATCCATCCAAGTCCCGGCTCATATCCCGGCAGCTGACGGATAAGACCTGTAAGTCCGAACATACTGATCCTTGCCTGATCCAGTGCCCAGACCACACTGACCACAGCCGTAAACAGGATAGACAGACGATATACCCAGGTTCTCTTTCCAGCAGCCCGGCTGGCAAAAGCCAGAGCAATCAGCACAATGGCAATGGGGTAGATGGCGTTCAGTACGGGAACGGAATACTTTAAGATCCGATCCAGACCTGCGCTGGAGATCAGAAGGCTCACCAGGGCAAAAATTACCGCCCATACCCGGTAGCTGATTTTAGGCGCCAGCGTGGAAAAATACTGGCTGCAGCAGCTGATCAGCCCTACACAGGTATTTAAACAGGCAATAAAGAAGATCACGCCCAGGATTACCATTCCCGACGCCCCAAAAAGGTTGCCTGCCACAAAGGTAAGAATCCTGGCTCCGTTGGCCCCCTCTCCCGCCTGCTGTCCCACCGGACCTCCGATAAAAGCAAGGGCAGCATAAACAAGAGACAGAAGAACCCCTGCCACTGCACCGGCCTTTACGGTCTCCCGCACCACAGAGTCCTCTCTGGATATTCCCTTATTTTTAATATTCAGGGCAATAATAATGCCGAAATTGAGGGCAGCCAGCGTATCCATTGTCTGATATCCCTCTGTAAATCCCCTTACAGAGGCACCGGCAGCAAACTCCGCCTCAGGGGCTCCCGGCGCTCCCATGCTCCAGATCAGACTGCCTGTAAAGAGCACCGCAATCAGCACAAGCAGAGCCGGACACATTACCTTTCCCAAACGTTCGGATAAGGTTTCCGGATGAAAAGACAAAAGAAGGGCCGTCCCAAAAAATACAAGAGAATAGCCCAGCTGCGCGCCAAACTGCACCGTCATCCCCGTACCGCCTAAAGGCGCTCCCAGATGAACGCCTGCCCCTGTGAGAATGGGAAGAACCGTCATTTCAAAGGAGGTGCTTGCTGTTCTTGGAATCGCCAGAAAGGGGCCGATCGCCAGATAAGCCGTCAATGTAAATATGAGAGCAAAGCTTTTTCCCACTCTGCCTGACAGCTTTTCCAGACCGCCTGACAGCGCCACCGCAGCGACGCCAAGCACCGGAAACCCTACTGCGCTGATCAAAAAACCTGCCATGGCAGGAATCACCTCACTGCCCGCCCTTGCGGCCAGATAGGGCGGAAAAATAAGATTTCCCGCCCCAAAAAACATAGAAAACAATGTAAATCCCACCAGAAGAAGATTCTGAAGGGAAAGCTTTTGTACTTTCATAGCCCGTCACCTGCCTGTATCAGATTTGCCTGTATCCGCGGATATATTCTCCTGGGAAACTTTCTTCATCATACCATATTCCTGTGTATGTTTCAACCGCGGCGGCAATCTCCTGCTGCATATGCAAAAAAAACGTAAAACGGGCTCCGCTCTGCCTTGAAAGCGCAGCACACTTCCTGGACTGACCTCTCCCTTCCATCGGAGCGCAGTATGGCCGGTTTGATACATCTTCAAAAAAGTAATTGACAACTTTTGATATCTGCCTTATAATAATGACTGTTCACGCAGGTGTAGTTCAATGGTAGAACACTAGCCTTCCAAGCTAGATACGTGGGTTCGATTCCCATCACCTGCTTTTTGTTTACGGCGGAATCCCCTGATTACCAGGGCATTCCGCTGTTTTTGTTTGCCCCATGGCTGAATCGTTACAAAATAATAAAAACTCTGCAAAAACAGGTTGACGCTGGACCGAAGCAGGAGTATACTGCATATAGTTACAATTCTTCGGGGCAGGGTGAGATTCCCTACCGGCGGTATAGTCCGCGACCCGCTTAGGGCGGCTGATCCGGTGTAATTCCGGAACCGACAGTTACAGTCTGGATGAGAGAAGAATGCAGAATCACCATAGTGTGGACATTCTGCACAGACACGCATTTTATATCCCGGAGGATCCAAGATCTGCCGGGATTTTTTATATTATGCCCTGGCAGATCCCATTTATTGGGCGTCTCAAAACAGTTGCGTTTCACCTGTATCCTGTACATGAAACCATTTTGCGGCAGCCCTGTCAAAAAAGGAGGATCTGAAAATGAAACTGAAAACGAAACAGGTTGTACTGATGGGAATGTTTGGTGCTCTGGCGGCTGTGCTGATGCTTTTTGAAGTGCCTCTTCCATTCATCGCGCCAAGCTTCTACGGCCTTGATATTTCCGAAGTTCCGGTACTGGTAGGCACCTTTGCCATGGGGCCTGTGGCCGGAATTGTGATCGAAGCGGTAAAGATCCTGGTAAAGCTTCTCCTCAAGCCTTCCACCACTGGCTTTGTAGGGGAATTTGCCAATTTTGTAATCGGCTGCTCTCTCGTGGTTCCCGCCGGTCTGATCTACCGCCGTCACAAGACCAAGGGAAGCGCTGTCCTTGCCATGGCTGTGGGAACCATACTTATGGCCATTGCAGGAGCCGTACTCAACGCCCTGGTGATGATTCCCTTTTATTCCCATTTTATGCCGCTGGAAAACATTCTTGCAGCAGGGGCCGCCATCCAGCCGGCAGTCAGCAGTGTGTGGGGACTGGCTATCTTCTGCGTAGCGCCCTTTAATCTTTTAAAGGGCGCCATCGTTTCCCTTCTCACTGCCCTGGTCTACAAGCGCATCAGCAGCCTGATCCACAGTGCAGACTGTGAAAAATGCGCCGCCTGACCGTGAAAAAATACATCTGAAAAAAGTTTTAAAAAAACAAAAAAAGTACTTGCATTTATTCACGAAGTATGATAAAGTATAACACGTTGACACGGCAAGTGTCGCGGATGAGTCTGTAGCTCAGTTGGATAGAGCAACGGCCTTCTAAGCCGTGGGTCGGGGGTTCGAATCCCTTCAGGCTCATTGAGCGTAAGCTCTAATTGAATGAAATATGGTGGGTATGGCGAAGTTGGTTATCGCGCCAGATTGTGGCTCTGGAGGCCGAGGGTTCGAATCCCTCTACTCACCCTTTCCTCTTTTCGCGATGATGAGAAGAGGATTTTTTAATATAATGGGCTGTCGCCAAGCGGTAAAGGCACAGGACTTTGACTCCTGCATACGAGGGTTCGAATCCCGCCAGCCCAGTAACGCCAATGAGCCGGAAACCTTTGATTTGTTAAGGTTTCCGGCTCATTCTTTGTGCATTGGGGAAGCATAAAGCGAAACGAAAAGATGCCGATTGTAATCATGCGGCAGTTTTAAGGCCGAGCGTATGACGAGGTTCATAAATCACATCATTTTCTAAAGACAGCAGCAAAAAAGAGAGACCTGTTTCAGATCCGTGTTATATCATCAACAATACGTTTATATTTTAATATTTTATAACTTCAAATACACAAAAGCCCCGTAAGTTTTACACTTACGAGGCTCTCAACGTGCGCCAAAGAAGATTCGAACTCCCGACACTACGGTCCGTAGCCGTATGCTCTATCCAGCTGAGCTATTGACGCATCCTGGTGCTTTGGCCTGTCTGCCTCAGCAACGTAGATCATTATATTATATCAAACAGCAAATGTCAATAGTTTTTTTATTTTTTTTGAAAGACAGCGCGGAAAGTTTCTGCGGCCCCCTTCCGCGCTGTGCTGTCAGACATTTTTCATTTTTACAGCATGATATATTTCCCTACAAACAGCGCCGCCAGAACATACATCAGCGCACTGATCTTCTTTTCCTTCGCCTTTCCCGTAAACACATTGATCACAACGTATGCAATCACTCCCATGGCAATGCCTTCGGATATACTGTACATAAACGGCATGGCAATAATGGAGATATAGGCAGGGATAGCCTCTGTGAAGTCATCAAAGTCAATCTTTGTAATTGAGGTCAGCATCAGGAAACCTACCACTACCAGAGCCGGAGCCGTGGCAAAAGACGGAATAGCCAGAAAAATCGGAGACAGGAACAGCGACAGACCAAACAGGATTGCCGCTACAATGGCCGTCAGGCCGGTGCGCCCGCCTTCTGCCACACCGGATGCGCTCTCTACAAAGGTGGTGGTGGTAGAAGTGCCCAGCACTGCACCTACAGAGGTTCCGATGGCATCCGACAGCAGAGCGCCGCGGATCCTCGGAAGCCTTCCGTCCTTATCCAGCATATCCGCCTTGGACGCCACACCGATGAGCGTTCCCAGCGTGTCAAAAAGATCCACAAACAGGAAGGCAAACATGACTACAAAGAAATCCAGGCTAAGGATGCCTGAAAAGTCCATCTGCATCAGAGTGGGAGCAATACTTGGAATACGGATCCCTCCTGAGAAATCCGGCAGCAGGCTGTACATTCCGATCTCTGGATTGATCTGATACAGGCCGGTAAGCTGACAGAGAATGCCAAGGCCCCAGGTAATCAGAATTCCCCAGAGAATGTTTCCCTTAACCCCCTTAACAACCAGAATGCCCGTAATGAGAATCCCTGCCAAAGCCAGGACTACAGTGATCCCTTCACTGTTAAACATACCGTTTGATACGGAATTTTTAAAGGAATACACACCTACCAGGGTAGCGCTGTCCACTACGATCTTGGCATTCTGCAAGCCGATAAACGCGATGAACAGACCGATGCCTACTGAAACCGCGTGCTTTAAATTCATGGGGATTGCATTAAAAATAGCTTCCCGCACGCTGGTCAGAGACAAAAGAATAAATACAATTCCTTCAATAAACACGGCTGCCAGGGCCGTCTGCCAGCTGTAGCCCATCTGCAGAACTACAGTATAGGCAAAATAGGCGTTTAAGCCCATGCCCGGAGCAAGCACAAAGGGATAGTTTGCAAATGCCGCCATCATCACAGTAGCGATCAGGGCCGCTAAAGCCGTTGCGGTAAAGACAGCTCCGCTGTCCATGCCGCAGGCGCTTAAAACACTTGGATTGACTGCCAGAATATAGGCCATCGTCATAAAGGTGGTCACACCCGCGATCACCTCTGTTTTCACATCCGTCTTATTTTCTTTCAGGTGAAATATTTTCTCCAGATCCATACAATTTTCCTCCTACTTTTTCATTCCCAAACTGTGTTTCCCCAAAGGAAACCTCCAGAATTTCCTGCCGTTCCACATCAATAAGGCCGCAGGTATTAAGACGCAGCGCCGGGATCACCGGAAGACTTACAAACGCCAGAGTCATAAAGGGGTCAATCCCTTCCCTGACACCGAGACCGGCCGCCAGCCTCTTAAGTTCTTCCAGTTTCTCATCCACTGCCTGCGCGGTCATCGGGGTCATAAGCCCTCCGATGGGAAGAGGCAGGATCCCCAGAAGCGTTCCTCCCTTTACAACGGCAATCCCTCCTTCTGCCTTGCGCACCGCCTCTGCTGCCAGAGCCATATCGCTGTCACTCACACCGGCCACGATCAGATTGTGGGAATCATGGGCTACGCTGGTGGCTACCGCCCCGGCTTTTAAACCATATCCGCCCAAAAATCCGACCCCTTTGTGTCCTGTTCCTTTATGACGCTCAAATACCGCCAGTTTTACGATATCTCTGGCCGGATCCACCCCTGGCGGAAAACCGGCAACGTGTGTCCATGGTTCCAGCCGCTCCCTTGTCAGCAGTTCTTTCGGAGTCAGCTGAATGACCCTTACTGTATCTCCTTCCGGCTCCAGCTTTAGATCCTGCGTACGGACAGGAGCCATGCGGAACGAATGGAACACGCTCTGAAAGGACTCTCCCCCCAAACCGTCCGCCCCCTTTTTGCAGACAGCCGACGGGATACCCTTGTGGAGTACCCGGCCATTTTCCGCAGCCAGGCGACCATTTTTATAGACCCGTTCTACCCTCATCTCCTCCAGATCCGTAAGCACAGCCAGATCAGCCCTGTACCCCGGAGCCACGGCTCCATTTTCCCGAAGCCCGAAATACCGGGCCGGGTACAGCGTAGCCATCAATACAGCCGTTACCGGATCAGCTCCCAGCAAAACTGCCCTGCGGATGATCCAGTCCAGGTGGCCCAGACGCCTTAAATCCCCTGGATGCTTATCGTCTGTGACGAACATACACCGGCTGGCCCATGGGTCTTTGCAGAGGGAGATCAGCGCCTCCAGATTCCTGGCTGCCGTCCCTTCCCTTATCATAATCCACTGGCCGCGCCGCAGCTTTTGGAGCGCCTCCTCCTTTTTACAGCACTCGTGATCGGAAGCCACGCCTGCAGTGCAGTAGGCATTGAGCGCCTTTCCGGAAAGTCCCGGAGCATGGCCGTCCACTCTCTTTTTCATCCTGGCAGCGTCTTCCAGCTTTGAAAGTACCCCATCCTCTGCCGCGATGGTTCCCGGAGCATTCATCAGCTCTGCCAGCCCCAGAACCCGGTCATTGTCATAAAAACGCCGAAGCTCCTCTGCCTGCAGAACTGCCCCCGACTCCTCCATAGCCGCAGCAGGAACGCAGGAAGGAAGCATAACATACACATCCAGCAAAAGTCCTTCCGTTTCCCGGAGCATATACTCGATCCCCTCCGTTCCAGCCACATTGGCAATCTCGTGGGGATCCGTGACCACTGCTGTCGTTCCATGGGGCAGCACTGCCCTCTCAAACTCCTCCGGCCGTACCATGGAGCTTTCCAGATGGATATGGCCGTCAATAAAGCCCGGACAGATAATCCGTCCTGTCAGGTCATGCTCCTCTTCTCCCCGGTAAGCGCCGATTCCCACAATGAAACCGTCCTGCACTGCCACATCTGCCTCTTCAAGCTCTCTGGTGAACACGTTCAGCACCTTTGCGCCTTTCAGTACAAGTCCAGCCCGCTTCACCCCCGAAGCGGCCAGGATCCGCTCTCTCAACGCCTCCTTATACGGTGTGTTAAATGTCTTTCTCATGGAGCTTTCATCCCCCTTTCTGATACAGCCCGCACATCATTTCCATTTATTTACACGCTTTGTGCATAAAAAAACACCGCCGTTCCTCTGCTTTCACATACGCTCCCGCTGTGAAACACAATAGACAACTATTTGCGGTAGTTAATAGAGACGCTCAGCCAATGGTAAACCCCTGTGAGTTTCATGTAAAATCAACTTTTTCGTTCAGAATTGTTTTATAATTTAAATCATATCATACAACTTGTGTGTTGTCAATCAAGCAACCAGGCAACTATCAGAATATCCTTTACATTCCACGCAGCATCTCCTTTCGGCGCACAGCAAAAAGCAGAACACCATCGCAAAGATAGTGTCCTGCTGTTATTTTCATCCCATAACGCACGTTTGCTGCAGGATTCCCTACAGATAATGCTGATGAAACCTGGCCTTTCCGTCTTCTCCTATTTCCATAATCATATAAGACGGCCGCCTTCCTTCCTGCCGTGGATAAGACAAGCTGCCAGGATTTAAAAGAATCAGTTCCTTCTCACCTTCCTGCCGGTCGATCTCAAAAAACGGCCGATGCGTATGGCCGAACATAGCGATATCAAAGCCTCTTTCTCTGGCCTCTCTCCTGAGGTACTCCGTACTCAGAGAAACATTATAATAATGGCCATGGGTCAGAAGCGCCCTGTATGTTCCGATCATAAGGTCACGTTCCCGTTCCAGATGGGAAAAAAAGTCGTTATTGCCCAGAACCATTTCCAGTTCGCAGCCAGGTCCTGCCCACCTGGCAATCTCATATTCGCTTCCCTCCGCATCTCCCAGATGGATCAGCATATCAAACGGCTTTGTCTGCTCCATGACCCACTGCAGATTTCCGTCTTTTCTATGGGTATCGCTGACGATCAGTATCTTCATACCCTGTTTCCTTCCTCCATATTATGACTTCCCCCCGCACGGATACCTGTTCCCATATCAGCCAAGCTCCCTCTTCAGCGCCTTTTTCATGGCCTCCAGCGCTTTTCCCCTGTGGCTGATCCGATTCTTCTCCTCCATTGTCAGCTCTGCGGATGTCTTCCCAAACTCAGGCAGATATAAAATAGGATCGTAGCCAAAGCCTCCCTTTCCTGCCGGCTCCTCTGCAATCAGCCCTTCCATATACTCCTCTGTCTGAATAACGCGGCCGTCAGGCAGCACAGCCGTAATATTGCAGGCAAAACGGGCGCTTCGCTCCTTTCCGCTGACCCCCGCAAGACGCTCAATAATACTGCGGTTTTTGATTTCATAGGAGGTATTCTCTCCCATATATCGGGCGGAGTAGACTCCCGGCTCGCCTCCGATATAGTCTACCACCAGTCCGGAATCGTCTGCCAGGACAATGCCGCCGGTGCGCTCCCATACAGCCATTGCCTTGATACGGGCATTTTCCCCGAAGGTGGTTCCATCCTCTGTGATATCCAGCGTAACTCCGGCCTCCTTCATGGACAGAACCGGTATCCCCAGATCCTGTAAAATAGCGCGGATCTCCCGCATCTTGCCTTCATTACCTGTTGCAAAAATGATCGTTTGTTCCATCTCTTTTATCCTTTAATGTTGTGTTTCTCATCCCCCACAGACAAGGACGCCTGCAAAAGCCCTCCTCAGCCTCGGATGGTATATGCCTTCAGACAGAGATTACACTTCTGCGTCTCCTCCACGTGCTCCCAGAGGCTGCCGTCATGGCTTAAATATCCCTCCCCGTCTGTCAGATCCACATCGGCAATCCCGTCCCCCGCATCATACTCGATAGCTGCGGGATGTACCGTTCCCGGTGTTTTTATTTTTACTATTATAGCAAACTTTTCCCCTGTATCCAATAGTATTTTTTCATCAAAAGGAACCGTATAGTAGCCGGAATACATAAGCTTTCCTCTGGCAAGCAGCCTCCTGCTGTTTAAAGCCTGATCCATTCGGCCCCTCTGGCTTTCTTTTCCCGCCCCTGAGATCCCGCTTTCCACCTCCGGCAGATTTCTTGCCAGATATACCTCATATTCCGTATCCGGCCCGGTGGCATAAAATCCCGCTGCAGCCAGTTCTTCCTGCCCTTCCGCCCGATAGGCGTTGGCGGACCAGACCGTGTCCTGCCCATAGCCGATCTGTCCGATCCAGCCGCAGAGATCACTCTGATAAACTGCATCATAATTATCGGCTGGCTCAACCCCTGTATACACTACGTTGTGAACCCCTATGTTGGAGTCGTAATAGGATACATAAAAATACCCCTGATCGCCAAAATCCTCTCCCCAGCTGTTTGTGCAGATAAAGGCTCCGTCTCCCTCCAGATCCATATTGAAGTTTTCCTTCGGGTAGTCATCATCCCACCCGATGATGACAGAATCATGGTTGGGTTCTGCGGTCCCCACATAGCAGTAGGAGTTTGTGTCCCGGTTATAATATACAGATTCGCTGTCGTAATCCTGCATGGAGGTGTAAAGGGAACTCTGAACACCGCCCTTTAGGTACACGGCTCTCTTGATCGCCTCATAATCCTTAGACGGCAGAATCTGGATCTCCTGGACATGAACTCTCGGCTTTAAGCCACTGGGGGAAATACCGTCTCCATAAGGATCCTCCGACTCCCACACCGGCCCCTGCCAGCCCAGAAGATAGGCCATGGACATGGTATACTCTCCTCCTTCATCCTGTCCCAGAGAAAAGTGATTGTGCATGGACATATGATCCACGGAAAATGCAACTCTCTCTTCTGGAAGGAGGGAGGACTCTAATGCGGTCAGGGAAGCAAAGGCCCAGCAGGTGCCAAGAGACCCCTGATTGCCGATCTGGGGCGCACGGCCCACTTTTCTGTAGTCATATGAGCGGGGAAGGGAGACTTCCTCCTGTATCCCCCGGTTCCAGATACGGGGAAAATGGGATTTTTTCTCCGCATTTAACCGGCTGTGGGACTCACTCTCTGTCCTCGGCTCCAGGCTCTTATCTTCCGCTGCGTCCTCACGGTTTCCGTCTGATGAAACAGCCGAAAAGAAAGAGGAACCATAACCGGCCCTGCCGCCGCATCCCTCTAAAAAAAGGGCCGAAGCCCCAAGGATGAGAGCAACCGCAAAAAACGCCCTCCTCCATTTATTCCTGCTTCTATCCCTGTTTCTCAATTCGATTCTCCTGACTGCGTCTTGGAGGCTTTGGGCCCATGAACTGATAGAAATAGGTTTTCAGCATACCATTATAAATCTTCCGGTTTTTATCCGCCTTCCGCCCAATACATTTTTCCGTATCTTCATAGGAAGTGATCAGATACATGGACCAGGCATCCAGCGCTGCATATCGCTCTCCAATTTCCCTATAAAGAGCCGGAAGGTTCTTTTTCTCCTCGATCCGTTCCCCATATGGCGGATTAGAAATGATAAATCCGTACTTTTTCGGATGGCTCAATGCGCTTACAGGGCGCTGTTGGAAATGGATCATGTGATCCACACCGGCGGACTGGGCGTTTGCCCTGGCGGCCTTTACGATATCTCCGTCAATGTCATATCCCTGGATATCTGCCTGGACATGGTCATCCAGAAGATCATTGGCTTCATCCATAGCCTCATACCAGCACTTGCGCCTGATTATATTTTTCCAGTCCTCTGCCAGAAATGACCGGTTCATGCCGGGAGCCATATTGGCCGCGATCATAGCCGCCTCAATGGGGAAGGTACCGCTTCCGCAAAATGGATCTACCAGAATCCTATCCCTGTTCCACGGCGTTAAAAGAATCAGCGCTGCTGCCAGTGTCTCCGTGATCGGCGCCTTGCTTGTCAGGGTTCTATACCCCCTCTTGTGAAGAGAATCCCCGCTGGTATCGATTCCAATGATCACGATATCCTTATACAGGAATACCCGCAATGGAAAGCTGGCTCCGTTTTCAGGGAACCAGGTCACCTTATAGTGGCTTTTCATCCGCTCTACCATGGCTTTTTTCATAATAGACTGTATATCTGACGGACTGAACAGCCTGCTCTTGATAGAAGAGGCTTTGGCTACCCAGAATTTTCCATCTTCAGGAATCAATTCCTCCCAGGCAATCCCGCGGGTGCCCTGAAACAGTTCCTCAAAAGTCTCTGCCTTAAAGCTTCCTGCCTTCAGCAAAATACGCTCCGCCGTCCGCAAAAACACATTTGCCCTGCAGATGGCCTCATCATCTCCAATAAAGGTCACTCTTCCGTCCTCCACGGAAGTAATCTCATATCCCAGATCCAGGATCTCTTTTTTCAATACCGCCTCCAGGCCGAAATGACAGGGGGCGATCAGTTCATAGGTCTGTTTCAAGTGGTGCTCCTCTCTATTCTTACAGTTTCATTTCTCTGACAATCTCACCGTCCAGGGTTTTAATCGTGAATATACCGTTTTCCAAAATGGCATATGTATTGGGGTTTCCTCCCTTGGGGATGGACACGGAACCAGGATTTAAGATGGCAACGGTTCCAAAGTCTGTCTCCATTTTCTCTGCCTTTAACAGGTGGGTATGGCCATGTATCAGGATATCTCCGTCCTGCATGGGCGGAAGGCTGTCCTGATTGAAAACGTGACCATGGGTGGCGTAAAGGGTCTTTCCCTCGATCGAGAGAAGGGCGTAATCTGCCAGGATGGGAAACTGAAGAACCATCTGGTCCACTTCCGTATCACAGTTGCCCCGCACTGCGTAGATCTGGTCTTTTAAGGGATTCAGCATGGAGATCACTTCCCTGGGAGCGTACTCCCTTGGAAGGTCATTGCGGGGGCCGTGATAAAGGATGTCCCCCAGCAGCACCAGACGGGCAGCGCCGGATTTTCTATAAATATCTAACAGCTGTCTGCAAAAGAAGGCAGAGCCGTGGATGTCGGATGCAAATAACATTTTCATATGAAATAATTCCTTTCTTAAAACATTTAAAAGGCATGGACGGCGGTTTTCCTGACCGGCGTTCTGCGGGCTGTATTCCCAGCCGTCCGGAATGGTTATCATTTATTGTAAATCCCACAGCCGCCTTCTGTCAACGTATTTCCCCCGGTAATTCAACATTCCTCCCGCCAGATCCGCCACCTCATATCCCATTCTCCAGAGATCTCTGCACACTGCCAGGCTCTTTGCCCCCCGGTCACAGTAAAACACAGTCATTCCTTCTCTGGGAATCCGGTCTATATTCTGCTCTATTTCCTCATATGGTATATTGACGCTTCCCAGGATGCGGTCATTTTCATACATCCAGGGTTCTCTTACGTCCACCAGGAATCGGATTCGTCCGTCCTCCAGCCACCGGTCAAACTCCCGGTATGAGATCATGGGAAATTCTTTCATTGCTCCACCCCGCCTTTCTCTTTCCCTGAATGGTCTGCGGCGTGTCCTACTATACTATATGCATTTTTGATGGACAGGTGACCCCGGCAGGCTTTTTTGCGGACTTATTCTCCTATGGAGGACTGTTTTCCATTCACAACAGCAAAAATGGCACCTGCGGGCTTTTCCTTCCCACAGATGCCATTCCTGTGCAGCCTGTTGTTTTTCCCGCGCAGCGGGCCGGACAGGCATACCTGAATATTCAGCTCACCATTTCCCAGGCAGCATACAAAACGTGCACTGGGAATTTGGGCTCATTTTCTCAGGCTTTAGTCATTTGAATCGTTCTTTGCGCTGCTTCTCTGGCTGTCCTCGTAGCTATTAGAGGAATTCTTCATGTTATTTTTAGAGCTGTTCTTTGCTCTGCCATTGGATCCGTAATTGGACGCATTATTTGAAGAATCGTTGGACATCTTGTTCTGGCTGTTGTTTCTGCTGCTGTTCTGGCTGTTGCTGTAGCTGTTCATATTGTCGTTTCTGCTTGGCATATCAAATTACCTCCTGATATGATGCTCCGCAGGCATTAAGAATCCATCCCGCCGCCCCGGAACGTTGTCTGATACACCTTCTATTATGACGAAAAATCTCTCTTTTATACAATTTCCGGAAACGGGTTGCTTTTTTGAAGGTTTTGTATTATAAATGAAAGTGAGGTATTGCAGTTTCCCTTAAACTGCAGCCTCATCCTTATTAATTATTTATACTCCCCTTCGAGAAAGGCCAGGATAGCTCCCCTATCCTGGCCCTTCTCTCTATATCCTTTTTTTACCATCCGAAAACAGAGCGCCTGTCTCTGCCTGCAAATGGCATCCTTATCCTTAGACGCAGGATCCCTCCTGCGCCTGGGTTGCCCCCGTCTTTCATCTGCAGGGTCTGCCGAACGGGCAGATCCCTTATCCCATGATGCTCATGATCTTCACCGGATTTCTGTAATTCCAGTTGGAAATAGTAATTCCCGTACGCTCCGTAGAAGCATGAACAATCTTACCATCTCCAATATACATGGCTACATGGTTAATGTTGCTTTTGCTTCCATAGAAAAGAAGATCTCCCGGCTGCATCTGGTCTGCGCTCACCTGCTTTCCCTGAAAGGACTGGCCGGTGGATGAGCGGTTCAGAGAAATACCTGCTCCATTCTGGTACACATATCGGGTGAAGCCGGAGCAGTCCACGCCGGTGCGCGGATCGCTTCCGCCGTATTTATACGGTCCGCCTACAAACTGTAAGGCATAATTTACAAGCTGCTGTCTTTTATATGTATTGGAGGATTCCAGAGCTTCCTTCTGAAGTTTGGCGATCTCGCCCTCCTCAGCCTCTTCAACCACCGCATTTTCAGAAACCGGAAGATAACCTTCTGTATCGTTGACCCGAACCTTCATCCAGCCGTCTCCGCAATCCTCCAGGACCTCGTATGTACTGCCGGCCTTAGCCGTGAGCAGCACTTCTTCGCTGTCCCGGCTCTTGTTGATATTCACACTCTCTGCTGTAACGGTTGCCACATAGGTCCCTGCTGCAAAGCCAGGCCCGATGGCTGCCATGGATGTGAGAGGCGCTGCAAATACCAGCATACCGCATACCATTCCTGTTCCGATCAGTTTCTTCAATAAATAATGCATCTTCTTTGTCATCCTCATTTATTACAAATCACAAGCTAATTATTACATAATTGTTACGTAAATTACAGATTTATTATATCACAGATGCAGTTTTCGTCAACCTTTTTATTTTTATTTAATATTTTTTTATTTATTTGACAGATTTCACAGTTTGTTCACAAATAAAACCGCCCTCAGGACTATATATACAGTCCAAAGGGCGGTCCCCTGAGCAGTTTATTTAATTTCCCTAATGTTTACATGGTAATTTTATGCCTGATTACCGGAGTACGCTTACTACCTTCACAGGCTCCCTGTAATTATATGGTGACAGCTTAATTCCGGTCTCCTCTGTAGAGGCATGGACAACCTGGCTGCCGCCGATATACATGGCCACATGATCGATCCCCTCATTCTCACTGCTGTAGAAAATCAGATCTCCCGGCTGCATATCCTCTACGGAAACCTCAGCGCCGCAGGCAGCCTGTCCCTTTGCGGAATGGGGAATATCAATCGAAGCTGCGTGTTTCATAATATAGCGGGTAAAACCAGAGCAGTCCACCCCTGTGTTCGGGTCAGCGCCGCCGTAGACATAGGCTCCCCCCAGAAACTGAAGAGCAAACTCCACCACCTGACGCCGTTCCCTTGCACCGCTGTCCACGGTTCGGCGGTTCTTCTCCACCAGGGTTGCATTCCCCGGCGTAATGATGTAGCCTTCCCTGTTTCCCATACGGATCCGTACCCAGCCATCCTGCCCCTTTGCCAGTACCTCATAGGTCTGGCCCCGGCGCACCTGTCCCAGCTTTCCTGAACTTTTGCTTTTATATGTATACACATCCACCGACGGCGCCTCAATGGTAACCATATACGAGGAACGGGTCTGCACCTCGGTTCTGGCCGCCGCCATACTGTCCTGAGGATGAGTGATGATCAGACCGGTGAAAATAAAAAACACTGCCGCGGCCTTTGCCGTGCATCCGCGAAAAATACCCAGATTCAAAATCAAAGATCTCCTGACATTAGAATTTTCTGATCCAACTGTGATTATTACAGAATTGTTACAAACACTGTAATAAAGTATATTCGTTTTAGCAGGTTTTGTCAACGGAAAATCAATCATTGCCAAAAGATCAAGGGCATCCCATGGAATTTCAGGAGGCTGTTATTCACATTGGCGGATACGTGTCACAAGCTCTGTATAGTCGCTGGCATAGGTGTTATAAACAGGCTGAACGGCTTCGCGGAAACGCGCCAGCTCTGCATTGCTGAGTTCTGTAATCGTGCACTTGCCTGTAAGACGTTTGCGGGCCGCCGTTTCAGCCCTGTTCCACAGCAGCCTTTCATAGACAGCGCTTTCCTGCGCACAGCGACGAATAATTTCCTGATCCTTCTGATCCAGGCAGTCCCAGGTACTCTGGGAGCAAAGCTGTACTTCAGGAATCTTATTATGGGCGTCCAATGTGATATAAGGCGAAACCTCCCAGTGACGTTTTGATTCATATGAAGGCCAGTTATTCTCAGCCCCGTCAATCACTCCCGTCTCAAATGCAGAATACACCCCCTCATACGTCACTGTAACTGGAATAGCGCCAAGCGAGCGGATCGTATCCGCCATGAATCTGCTTTCTGCCACGCGGATCCTCAGACCTTTCAGATCCTCCAGCCGGCTTATAGGACGTACTCTGTTATAGAAATGGCGGGCGCCTGCATCATACCATGACAGTCCCACAACTCCATTTCCATCCAAAGCTGCCAGAAACTCGCTGCCGATTTCCCCGTCAAGAACCTTCCACATATGTTCCTGGCTGCTGTACAGATACGGCAGCTGCAATATATTCAAAATATTCACCTCATCTGCCACTGCCATAACAGATACACGGGCAAAATCAATTCCGCCGTATCGGAGCTGTTCCCAAACTGCAGGTTCGTTTCCCAGTTCAGCATCCGTGTAAACGTTGATCTTGATCCTCCCGTCCGTCTGTTCGTAGACAAGATCCGCAAAATACTGCGCTCCCATTGCGGTAGGATACCCGGATGACTGGTTTTCAGCATATGTAAACACATATTCAGGAACCGGCCGGGCGGAAAGACCGCTCTGCCGGTTATATAATGACCAGATCAATATCCCTGCTGTTATTATGATCGCCGTTGCCAGAAGCCTGCGGCTCTTTATGCGCGATTCGCTCATGGACTTCTCCTGTCACTTTGTTATCACAGGCGTACCTCTGAAAATCATCTTATTTTCCTGGATTGATGATTTCCTGTACTTCAGGTTCATCTACATTTTCACCATCTACCACAATAACGCCTGTATCTACGGTCTTTTCTGAAACCGAGCCTCCGTTTGCAAGTTCCAGAGCTGTCTTAACGCCATCGTATCCCATGTAATACTGACGCTGTACCACAGATGCCACATCGTATTCACCAGAGCGGATCATCGTCTCGATCTCAGAAGAGAAGTCGAATCCGACCATGGTTATATCGGAACGCTTTGCTTCCGTCAAACCGGTTACAAAACCGACCGTGGAACCATTATTCGGGCCAAACATACCCTTGATATCAGGATAAGTAGTCAGAAAATCCTGGCAGAAACCTACTGCCTTGCTGATATCGCCGTCATTTACCTTAATATCATCAGACAGGATAGTCCATGCCTCTGGAGCATTTTTTGCCCAGTATTCCTTAAAGCCATTTACACGGTCCGTAATCGTCTGGGATCCGGTGGAACCGATCTGGATCGCAATCTGAGCCGTCTCGTTTTCTCCAAGCCCGCTTGCACGCAGACGATTGAGCATTTCTTCCGCTGCGGATGCGCCTGCAGATACATTATTTGTCATCAGTGCGGCACTGTAATTGTCGCTCTTGATCAAGGTATCAACCAGAACTACGGGAGTGCCGGAATTGTACGCTTCCGTGATCGGAGCATCAAGGGAAACACTGTCCAGCGGAGCAATTACAATACCATCCGCCTGTGCGGAAACCGCATTCTGCAATAAAGTCAGCTGGCCTTCAATGTCAGACTCCAGTGCAGTTCCAACTACAACAACATTGCAGCCAAGGTCTTTTCCAGCCTGTTCAGCGCCAGCCTGAAGTACGCTCCAGTACTGGTTGCCAAGTACCTTGACAATAACATAAATCGTCTTTTCACCTGCATTCTCAGCAGACGAACCTTCGGCCGCAGAATCCTTTGCGGTTGTAACGGAGGTGCTGGCGCTTGTGCATCCTGTGAGAAGTGACATACCCATGATCCCTGCAAGACCCAGTGCTAATATTTTCTTTAATTTCATCGCATTATTCCCCTTTTCTTATACTTAGTTTTTTTTCTTATTCAAACCCAGAACACGCTTTATGCCATCCAGATTACCGCCTTTATTTGCAGTCTGAGACGCAACCGCAATCAAAAGGATAAATCCAACTACTACCTGCTGCCAGAAAGAATTGACTCCATTAAGATTTAAACCGTTGCGGATCACGCCCATCATCAGAGCGCCGATGATCGTATTAAGAATCGTTCCTTCACCGCCCAGAATCGAAATACCTCCTAAAACAGATGCTGCTATAGCCTCCATCTCGTAGCCGTTTCCGGCTGTCGGCTGTGCACTGGAAAGTCTGGAAGCAACGAGAATACCGCAGATCGCTGCCGACAAACCAGAAATGCAGTACGCAAACATACGCGTTTTTACCGCATTAATACCGGAAAGCTTTGCTGCCTCAAGATTCGATCCGCAGGCATAAATCTGACGTCCGATTCTGGTTTTTGCCAATACTACTCCCAGAATTGCAGCATAGATCAGAGTAATGATAACGCTGTAGGGCAATCCATCCCCGCCGATCCGTCCGCCTCCCAAAATATAAAACTGTTTCTGAACAGCTTCGGACGGAATATTGGTGGTATACACCGGCGCACCGTTTACAAGAACATTTGCCATTCCACGGTATACCCACTGAGTAGCCAAAGTTGCTACAAAGGGAACCACACCCAGGATCTCAATAAAAAATCCGTTCATGATACCTGTCAAAACACCCATGGTAAGGCACAATATAACACAAAGCCAAAGCGGCAGTCCCATGATCAGCAGGTTTACCATGATGATCCCTGACAATGCCATCGAAGCGCCCGCACTCAGATCGTTTCCTCCGCAAACCAGACAGAATGTCAGTCCGCAGCCGATAATCGTATAGGTCACAATCTGCTGCAGGAGATTCTGGAGATTCGTCGGGGCAAGAAACTTTGCCGGTGATATGACGGAAAACGCCGCAAACAGTAAGACCAGGATCCCCATAGAAAAGAGCGCACGTCTGGTCGCCGCATTCAGATTGCTGAATGAACCGCTCTTCCCTCCATTTTTTTGATTGGTTGCCATTTATATATCCCTCCGTTTTTATGATATCTTCTTCTTTAGCCCCTGAGGCTTCGGCAGTGACGGAGCAGGTTTTCCCTCAAGTTTATTGTAACCGGCTGCCAAATACAGGATCTGTTCCTGAGTAGCTTTCTTTGCTTCAAGTTCGCCATTGACCGATCCTTCGTGGATAACCAGAATGCGGTCGCTCATACCCAGGATTTCCGGCAATTCAGAAGATATCATAATGATCGCAACCCCCTGATCACTCAATCGGTTAAACAGCTCGTATACCTCATACTTTGCTCCGACATCAATGCCTCTGGTAGGCTCATCTACGATCAGAACCTTAATATCGTTGCAGAGCCATTTTGCCAGAACCACTTTCTGCTGATTTCCCCCAGAAAGATTTCCGCAGAGCTGATGAATACTGGGCGTCTTCGTCCGCAGCAGGTCTACATATTTCTGTGCATTTTCCGCCCCTTTTTTATCATTCAGGAATCCCCAGCGAGACAGCTGCTGCAGATGCGCCATATTCGTGTTATACTGAATATCCAGTCCCAACGCCAGACCATCTCTTTTTCTGTCCTCTGTCGCATAGCCAATCCCGTGGTTAATGGCCTGGATCACGGAATTAACCTGAACAGGCTTTCCATCCATGTAAAGTTCCATACTGTCCGGACGGTCCGCTCCAAACACACACCGCATCAGTTCCGTCCGTCCCGCTCCTACCAGGCCGGATATACCGAGAATCTCTCCCTTTCTTACATAGAACCCATCTACGTTTACCTTTGACCCTCTATGGATATTGTATCCTTCAAGGGCAATGTCCCCAATAGTGCGGATATGCTTTGGATATTTATCATCCAAAGGACGGCCTACGATCATATTTACCAGTTCATCCATCGTTACCTCCTTAAGACTTACGGTACCGATATACTGGCCGTCACGGATAATAGACGCACGCTCACAGATACGTTCCAATTCTGCCATGCGGTGTGAAATATAAACCATCCCGACGCCTTTATCCTGGAGACGCCTGATAATTTCAAAAAGCTGATCAATCTCACGCTCGGTTAAAGTAGCGGTTGGTTCGTCCAAAACCAGAATTTTAGAATGAAAGCTGATGGCTTTTGCAATTTCAACCATCTGCTGCTTTGCAACACTTAAATCCCCCACTCTTGTGTGCGTATCAAGATCAATTCCCAGATCATCAAGAATTTTCTGTGCCTCCTGATGCATCTTCGCGTCATCGATGAAGATTCCCTTTTTATGGGCGCGCCCTATAAAAATATTGTCTGCAACGCTCAGATGGCCGCACATATTCAATTCCTGCATAATAATTGATATTCCAAGTTCATGCGCTTTTGCAACCGAGTCAATCTTTACCCTCTGACCTTCTATGAATATCTCACCCTCATCAGCATGGTAAACGCCTGACAGTATCTTCATCAGAGTGGATTTGCCTGCACCGTTTTCTCCTACAAGCCCAAGAACTTCTCCCTTATTTACGTCAAGATGCACATGATCCAGCGCCTTTACACCCGGAAAGCTTTTACTGATTCCCTCCATGCGGAACAATTCTTCCGCCATACTCAGTCCTCCTCCCATATTCTTTTTTGTGAACAGTCCGAAAATGCCTTAACATCTTTGTTTTTCACAAGTCTATTATAGAATCTGGGAATAAAAGACGGTATCGTAATTTTTTAGGAAAGCAGGTATAATCTTCGCTTTATTGTGCAGTTAATATTAAAAATGCCTGTTCCGCTGCTGTGGAAGAGGCATTTTTGACAGTATATTTATGTTTCAGGAAGATTCATTCGATATTCTGACGGACTTTTTCCTGTAAAACGCCGGAATACCTTCGCAAAGTAATTTGCATCCGAGTAGCCCACCCTGAGTCCCACATCCTTAATATTTACCATTGGCTGCGCCAGAAGCTCCCTGGCCCGTTCCATGCGGTAGGCAGTGAGATAGGAGGTAAAATTCTGTCCAAACTGCTGCTTGAACAATTTGCAGAAATACTGCTCAGAATAGTTTAACGCACAGGCTGCATCCTGCATCGAAACCTCCTGCTGATAATGCGTCCGCACATAATCTTCCATCTGCCGGGTGATCACGCTGATTTTATCCATACATTTCTCTTCATCACCCGCTTTATCCGTCTGAGCCGAACGGTAATAAACGGGACGGTGGATGGCGTTCTCCACTGATGCCAGAAGTTCATTGTCACTGTACGGTTTCAGTAAATAATCAAGAGCGCGCACATGAATGGCCTGTTTTGCGTATTCAAAGCTGTCATACGCTGTTAAAAACAGAATTCCGCAGTGCGGCGCCTCTCTGCTGATGATTTGTGCCACGTCTATTCCATTCATGACCGGCATCTCAATATCCAATATTGCTACTCCAATAGGATACTGGCGAAATAACTCCACCGCCCGGCGTCCGTTTTCTGCTCCGTGAACCTCATAGCCTTCCCCCAGCGCGTCTCTCAGATTCTTAATAAGAACTGTCCGCTCTATATATTCATCTTCTGCAATCAAGATATGATACATCCCCGTTCCCCCTCCTGTTTTTGCAGCTCCTGTTTCTGCATTCCCAATCTCACTATGATTACAGTTCCCCGTCCAGCCCTGCTGTACGCCCTGACAGAGCTGTATTCATAATACCCCTTAATCCTGCGCCCCAGACTGCATAGTCCGATCCCGCCGCTTCTGTCGCCTTTGGCTATGGCGTTCCGTACCTTAAAGAGCTGCTCTGCACTCATCCCGCATCCGCTGTCCCCCACTGCAATTTTCAGATGCTCCTTTCCCCCTCTGGCACAGATCCAGATTGCTCCCCCGTTTTCTTCCATGGATAAGCCATGTTTGATTGCATTCTCCACCAGCGGCTGAAGAAGAAATACAGGAACAGAGACAGAAACATCGATGGGACAGTCCAGCTCATATGCAATCCGTTCGCCAAACCGCATCTTTTGAATATACAGATAATCCCGAACCACTTTCAGTTCCTGGCTCAGAGGCACAAGCGGATCGTTGGTCCGCAGATTATAGCGAAGCAGATTACTGACTGCCACCGTCATTTGTTCACTGACCGGAGCATCCTCTATCTTGGCCATCCGCGCAACCGTATTCAGGGCATTAAAAAGAAAATGAGGATTTAATTGATTTTTAAGAACCTGAAACTGGGCTGCCGCGAACCGTTTTTCCAGATCCATCCGCTCTATGGCCTCCTGATGCAGCTGTTTCTGCATGGCCAGATTCTCTCCCACCGCGTGTTTCATCCTGTTAAAGGCACAGACAAGTTCCCCCATCTCATCATTACTGTCCCATCTCAGATCAGGCTCTGTAAATATATTTTTCTGGATACTCTGAGAAGCTGACGCCATTTGCCCCAGACATCCAAATATTTTTTCCAAAAAAGACAGCTGACACAGCAAAAGAACGATTTCAAGAAATATTACAAGAGCAAGCCAGTAAGGCGTGCGAAGAAAGCTTCTGATCTCCTGTGTATAAACAGCTGCCCCATTCTGCAGTACGCGGGCTGTCAGTTCGCCGCAGTACTGTTCCAGATATTCCTGCATTGAATACACCTGATACAGAGCTTTTATGTAATCATCCCCCTCTGCAGCCATAGCCAATACGCGGTCCCGCTGCCGGCAGTAATTGCCATAGCTGTTAAGGATCGTCCAGGTGATCTCATAACGCCGCTCTCCCATCTCCTCATAGCGAAACGGAAGAGCTTCAATACACCTTTCAACCTCCTGCGCTGCCTGTGCATACAGTTTCTGCGTTTCATCATCCCTGCTGCGCATAAATGTCCGAAACGCCTTTTTTTCTTCAAAGAACATCTGCTGCAGATGATAAACGTCCTGGTTATCCGCCAGAATATCACTCATACTGGTGGTGCTGCGGATCACAAGAAGAATACTGAATCCTCCTAAAAGGAACATGGAAATAATAATGCCGCCGGCCATTGCGTTAAATTTTTCCCGCAATGAAACATTTCGTCCTGCCCTTTTCCACTGTGCTGCTCTCTCATGCATACGGTTCTCCCCCTAAACCCCATTTCTCACAAAGAAACTGTCACAACTGATGGATGATAGAACATCAGGCGTATTGTTTCCTGCCTCATCTACCTCCTTGGCCCCCTAAACATCCATATAATCATGAGAATCACCAAGACCGGCCAGATATGAGCAAGCACAAAGCCTGCCAGGCCCACGATCCCAAAGAAAATGCTCATGAGCAGAAAGATCACAAAGAAAACCACAAGGCCCGCACCCAGGCGCACATACCATTTGTTAAAGTCCAGATAATGGATATGACGGCGATCCTCAAAGGTATCATTCCTCTCTGTCCGTGATCCTCCTGTAAATGCACTGCCAGAAGAGCCGTTTGCCTTTTTGCTGTTCTCCTCTGCGGAACCGTATCCGTCGTAACCATCCGGTCTGTCCTCTGTGTCATAGGCCGCATCCACAATGGTTCTCGCTATGATCTTGGGGCCTCCCAGTGTTTCGATCACCGCCTCCTCTGCGTCCCCCTTTGCAGTTTCCTGCGTAATATATTCATCATAGTATCGTATATTTTCCTGGATAACCGAGTGAGGCACACGGCCTTCCAGCTCAGCATTTAAGCCCTGTAAAAATTCATTTTTGGTCATTTATTGTGCCCTTTCTTTTATTAAGCCTTCCCGGTAAGCAGCCACCAGCTCCTTTAGATCTGAAATTTGCTCCATCAGCTCACGGCCCTTGTCCGTATCCGCCACCATGATTCGGCGCGGCATCTTCTCCACCACAGAAACTCTGGGCGTACTGTCCTTCTTCGGGTCAAACGGCATATGTTCCGCCAAAGCCAGATGATGTGAGTTGTAGATCAGCGTATAGCCCGCAATACCGGTCGTGCTCTGGTATGCCTTTGACAGTCCGCCGTCGATGACAAAAAGCTTTCCGCCTGCCTTTACCGGCTTTTCTCCATCCTTTAGCTTTACCGGAACGTGGCCGTTAATAATATGGGAACCGTCTACCGGAAGTCCAAACTCCTTAAGGATCTGACAGCAGACCTCTTCCTTTTCACTGAGTTTATAGTAGGGATTCATAGTCTCCCTGTGTGCTGTCTTATCTTCTATAAAATAATGTTCAAATGTAGTCATTTTATCTTTGCCGAATACAGGTGATTTGGCACCGCACCAGAGATACCACATCAAATCCACCGCCTCCTGCTTATGCTGCTGGCCATCCGGCATAAAATAGGCATTGTGCACCTGCCGGTTTAAATAGTCCATCAGTTCCTTTCCCTTATATTCCCTTCCCCCAAAAAGCAGCGCCTCAAAGGAACCGTCCTTTTTCATAGGGATACAGCCGTGGTAAAGCAGGTTGGAATTGCAGCACTTGTAAATTTCCCCATGGGAATACAGAAAACGAACATGACGCTGAAGCACCTCGCTGTGCCGGAAGGAGGCGGACAGCACTCTGAGAAGTTCCTTTTCTCCTCTGGTCAGCTCCAGGGGATTTCTGGGATCAATGGTAGGAAAATTCATATCCAGCATGGGATATGTCTTTTCACCAATGGAAACGGTTCCCTTTTCATAGTTCACAGCCGGAAGCAGCAGCCGTTCCTCCATTCCGTATTCGGGATGGCGCATGATCATGGCCCCTTCTACCTTAAACTGTATGATCGCAATGGCCTTGTGCATCCTGGCTGCCAGACCGGGATCCACAGCATCATAGACATTTTCATCCAGTATTTTAGGCATAAAACGTTCACAGGGGTCATCCTGGTACACTCTGGCCGCAAACATGGACAGCGGGCGCAGGTTTATGCCATAGCCGTCCTCCAGCACATCAAAGCTGTTGTAGCTGATGGCAATCCGCAGAACGTTGCAGATACAGGCCAGATTGCCGGCAGCCGCTCCCATCCATGAAATATCATGATTGCCCCACTGGATGTCCACATCGTGAAAGCTCATCAGCTCCTGCATGATGATATCAGCTCTTGGCCCCCTATCGAAAATGTCCCCGATAATGTGGAGATTGTCAATGGTCAGGTTCTGGATCAGGCGGCACAAGGCTGCGATAAACTTGTCCGCAATGCTGTTGTCGATGATGGAATGGATAATTTCATTGTAATAGAGCTTTTTATTCTCGTCGTTTCCGTCCACATGGAGCAGCTCATCAATGGCGTAGGCATACTCCTTCGGCATCTTTTTGCGGACCTTGGACCGGGTATATTTGGATGATACCTCCCGGCAGATCTGCACCAGCCGGTAAATGGTAATGCGCTGCCAGTCCTCCGTACAGCGGCCCTGATTCATCATCCTGGGAAGATGGCGCTCCGGATAGTAGATCAGATTTGCCAGCTGCAGCTGCTCTTCCTCCGGTATCACATATCCGAAGGTTTCCTTTATCTTCTCCCGTATGATACCGGAAGAGGACCGCAGCAAATGGATAAATGCCTCATACTCACCATGAAGATCGCTGAAGAAATATTCCGTTCCCTTGGGAAGGCTGCAGATCGCCATCAGATTTACGATTTCTCCCGTGGCCTCTTTCACCGATGGAAATTCTCTCGCAAGCAGTTTAAGATATGCCACATCTCTCATAATATATTCCCCCGTCTTTTATTGCATTTTGGCTAGGTTTATAGTACCATACTTATGGATTATTTTAAAGTTTTTCCCAGAAAACAACTTTTAAATTTTTATAAAGAAAGTCTCAGAAAGGAACTTGATATGGAAGAATTATATGTATTTGGAACCGGAAACGCTCAGGCAGTCCGCTGCTACAATACCTGCTTTGCCTTAAAGGACGGAGAGGAATTTTTCATGGTGGATGCCGGAGGAGGAAACGGTATTTTAAAGATACTTGAGGATATGAAGGTGGAGCTTTCCCAGATCCATCATATTTTCGTGACGCATGAGCATACGGATCACATTCTGGGGATCGTCTGGATGGTGCGGATGATCGCAACGGCTATGAAAAAAGGAAATTATGAGGGACAGCTTCGGATTTACTGCCACCATGAACTGACCGATACCATTTCTACCCTCTGCCGTCTGACCCTTCAGGGGAAATTTTATAAAATGATCGGCGAACGCATTTTCCTGGTACCGGTGGAGGATGGGGAGACTGTACGGATCCTGGATCATGATGTAACCTTCTTCGACATTCTGTCTACCAAGGCAAAACAGTTCGGCTTTACATTCGCTCTGAAAGACGGCAGAAAGCTTACCTGCGCCGGAGATGAGCCGCTAAGCGCAGAGTGCGTACCTTATGTAAAGGGAAGTTCCTGGCTTCTCCATGAGGCATTCTGCCTCTATGAGGACAGGGATCGTTTTAAGCCCTATGAAAAGCATCACAGTACCGTGAAAGAGGCCTGTGAACTGGCTGAACGCCTTGATATACCCCATCTTGTGCTGTGGCACACAGAGGATAAACGGCTGGCCGACCGCAAGGCGCTTTATACGGCCGAGGGGAAAGAATACTATCGCGGAGAGCTCCATGTACCGGACGATGGGGAAATCCTTTCTTTATAGCCCGGCAGCCGGCAAACGGCATTATAGCGAAAACAGTGTATATCATAAAACGATATACACTGTTTTCATCTCTATGTCTTTTGCACTTGTCTCTCCACTATATCCCGTATGGTCATCCCTTTTGTTCTATTCTCCCAGAGCCATTTCATAAATACGGATCATGTCTGCCTCATCCAGTTCCTTTACCCCTGTCAGCGTCCGTTTTCCGTGGTCGGAGCATTTTTCTGCCATCTCTTTAAAGGAGGACGGAGAAACTCCCAGTTCCTTCAGGGTAACGGGCATATTCAGTTCGCAAAAGAATTTTTCCGTGGCCCTGATACCGGCCAGCGCCGTTTTCTCTGGATGTTCAAAATCCATATCCAGATTCCACACATTGACCGCATACCGGGCAAAGCGGCTTATGTTATGACGGTATACGTATCTCGCCCAGGAAGCCCACAGAGCCGACAGCCCTGCGCCGTGGGCAATCCGGTCATCCATACCGGAAAGCTCATGTTCCAGCTGGTGCACCTGCATAAATACCGTTCGGCCAGCTCCCGTCAGATCATTGTGAGACAGGCTTCCCGCCCACATCAGAGCAGCCCTTGCCTCATAGTCATCCGGTCTCTGATCCGCCGTCCGTCCCGCCTCGATAACGGTCTTTAAAAGTCCCTCTGCGATGCGGTCTGTCAGCGGCGTGTCCTCCCCCTGGCTGAAATACCGCTCCAGAGTGTGCATCATAATATCCACTGTTCCGCAGCCTGTCTGAAACCGGCTTACCGTATAGGTCAGTTCCGGGTTACAGATAGAAAATAAGGGACGATGTGTTACACTGTTAAATCCGCGCTTTAAGCCGTTTTCCTCATTTGTGATCACACAGGAGGCGCTCATCTCACTTCCGGCCGCGGCCAGCGTGAGTATAACGCCTACAGGAAGGGCTTTCCTGGGCACTGCCTCCTTCATATGGAATTTCCATACATCCATATCAGGATTGCCTGCGCCGTCGGCAATACATTTGGACGAATCAATCACACTTCCCCCACCTACAGCCAGAACGAAATCCACATTTTCTTTCCGGCACAGGGCGATTCCCTCTCTGGCCATGGAAAGCACCGGATTCGCCTGAACTCCGCCAAAGAGCACATACGCAATCCCTTCAGCTTTTAACGAAGTCTGAATCTGATCCAGCAGTCCGCTCTTTTTTACGCTTCCCCCTCCAAAATGTACCAGCACCTTCTTAAATCCGTATTCCCGAATCAGTTTTCCCACCTGCAAATGGGTGCCCTTTCCGAAAATCATACGGGTTGGGGCGTAAAATTCAAAATTTTCCATGGAAATTTCCTCCTCCTTCGGCAATCATTTCTCAAGCTAAACTCCATTTTATCACATCCAGACTATTTTCTCAATTTGATCCTGCCATCATATTTTTCCCTTTCCCCCCATAAAATGGTTTCAGAATCTTAATCTCCAAAGAGGAAATTCATATGAACCCTTTCCGGCGTTTTTTCTTCCATTGTTTTCTCATCTTTCAGAAACATTCCCTAAAGCTGATCTGGGCGGAGGCTCTGGTGCTTGCAGTCCTTCTTTTTCCTCTGCTTTCCTGTTTCCCCAGGCAGGGGATGGCGATTTTTACCGGAGTTTCCACCGCCTCCCCATCCGACGCGGCCCGCCATGCGGAAAAAAGCCAGGTGAAATGGGTGGATTTTCATGTAACCAGCGAGGCCATGAACCAGGCCTTTCGGTACGATGTGGATACGCTTCAAAAGGAGGTTCATTTAAACTGGGTGGATCTGCTGGCTCTGCTGGGGGCAAAATACGGAGGAGATTTTTCAGCCTACAAGGCGGAGGATATGAGCCAGCTGGCAGAAGCGGTGTTAAGCGGAGAAACGACCATGGATATGCTCAGGAAAGAATGGAAAAATTTTGACTATTACCGCGAGGCTTACGGAGCAGTGTTAGATGGGATGGTAGGTGTATTCCAGGCAGAAATTCCGGCAAGCGAGGCTCCTGCAGAATATCAGACAGAAAGCACGGCCTCCCAGTCCCCCCCAGACACGGTCTGGGTGACGAAATACGGCTTAAAAGCCTTCTCCCCTATTGCCAAAGGCTTCCCCTACAATGATTACGACGATTTTGGCGCAGCCAGAAGCTACGGCTTTAAGCGCCAGCATCTGGGCCACGATATGATGGGGCAGGTAGGAACGCCCATAATCGCGGTGGAATCCGGCCATGTAGAAGCAATCGGCTGGAACCCTTACGGCGGCTGGCGGCTGGGAATACGCAGTCTGGACAAAAAACGCTACTATTACTACGCCCACCTTCGGAAAAACTACCCCTATCAGTCAAATCTCTCACAGGGCAGCTATGTTCAGGCAGGGGATGTGATCGGCTATCTGGGCCGTACCGGCTACAGTTCTACGGAAAATACCAACAATATTGACACGCCCCACCTTCATTTTGGTCTGGAACTGATCTTTGACGAGGCCAGAAGGGAGGCTGGAAAAGAGGTTTGGATTGATTGCTATGAGCTGGTTAAATTCTTAGAGAGAAACCGCTGCGAAACGGTAAAAGCAGAGGGAACCAAGGAGTGGAAACGGATATATGGAATGAAAGAAGGCTCTGCCGGATAGCTGTCCAAGGGGGTTCTTTCACTCCATTGCGTCCAGATTACACAGTTCTATGAAAGTCTGTGAATAAACAGACCGCTTCTCAGCTTTGGCTCAAACCAGGTAGATTTAGGAGGCATCAGCCGTCCTGCATCTGCCACGGCCAAAAGTTCTGCGATAGAGGTGGGGTACATGGAAAATGCCACCTGCATATCCCTTTCCACTCTCCGTTCCAGCTCTTTTAATCCACGGATCCCGCCGATAAAATCGATCCGGCGATCTGTTCTCGGATCTCCTATGCCCAGAACCGGCCCCAGCAGCTGATCCTGTAAAACAGACACATCCAGCCCTGCCACCGGGTCCTTGCTTTGATATTCCGGCCGTATTTTCAGCGAATACCAGGTTTTATCCAGATACATCCCAAAGGTTCCCTTCTCCTCTGGCCCGAATGGCCCGGTTCCCAGTTCTGTCACCTCAAATTTCTCTTCAGCGGCCTTTAAAAATCCCGCTTTATCCAGGCCGTTTAAGTCCCTTACCACACGGTTATAAGGCAGGATCATCAGTTCATCATCGGGAAACAGCACAGCTAAGAAGTAATTAAACGGTTCTTCTCCCGTATAGCCCGGCTGCTCCTGCCGTCTTTTAAGCCCTGCCTTCACTGCCGAAGCCGCTCTGTGGTGGCCGTCTGCAATATATGCCGCCGGAATTTTCTCAAAAGCCGCTTCAATCGCCTTTATCTCCTGTGAGAGGCCTATCTTCCATACCCTGTGACGGATCCCATCCTCGGACACAAAATCATAAAGCGCTTCCTGTTCCTTAGCCTTCTCTACCCTATCTTTTAACTCATCCTGTTTTCTGTAAGCCAGAAAAATGGGGCCTGTATGCGCATTAGTGATATCCACATGACGGATGCGGTCCAGTTCCTTTTCCTCTCTGGTATTCTCGTGTTTTCTGATCACACCGTTTATATAATCATCCACCGCACAGCAGGCCACAATTCCTGTCTGGCTGCGGCCGTCCATGGTAAGCTCATACAGATAGTAGGCCTGCTCCGGTTCCGTCACATAGACGCCGTCTGCAATCTGCTGATCCAGAAGTTCTCTGGCCTTTTCATATACCCTGTCGTCATATGTATCCACATCTGCTGGAAACTGCGTCTCCGCCCGGTCAATATTTAAAAAGGAAAGGGGATTTCCCTTCACTGCCTCACAGGCTTCCTCCCGGCTGTATACATCGTAGGGGAGAGCCGCTGTCTGAGAAGCCATATCCTTTGCCGGTCTGATACAGATAAATGGTTTTACAACTGCCATATGTTTTCTCCTTTATATCAGGAGCCTCCGCAGCCCTCCGGCCATGAAGGCTCCCAAATCTCTTTTTGGATTCTGTTTGTCACTTTACCCTGCGTACCCGGAGAACACCCTCGATTGTCTTTAACCGCTCAATCGTCGCCTCTTCCAGACTGTGCTCCAGATCTACCAGCGTATAAGCGAACCTGTCGCGGCTCTTGTTTGTCATGTCGGTGATATTTGCCCCCTGAGCCGCCAGAATAGCAGTAATCTGCCCGATCATGTTGGGAATGTTCTTATGAAGCACAGCCACGCGGCTCTCTGTCTGGCACACTCCCATATCGCAGGACGGATAATTGACCGAATTACGGATATTGCCATTTTCCAGATAATCTGTCAGTTCCTGTACGGCCATAACTGCGCAGTTATCCTCCGACTCCTTTGTGGATGCTCCCAGATGGGGCATCAGGATCACACGGTCCATATTTGCCACTTTGGGATTGGGGAAATCACTGACGTATCTTGCTACCCTGCCTGCCGCGACAGCCTCTGCCATATCGTCATCATTTACCAGTATATCTCTGGCAAAGTTTAAGATCACCACACCGTCCTTCATCATATCCAGCTTTTCTTTATCGATCATGCCCTTCGTAGATTCTAAAAGCGGCACATGCACGGTGATATAGTCACATTCCCGAAAAATGGTATCTGCGTTGGTAATGTGCTTTACATTTCTTGAAAGCCTCCAGGCTGCATTGACAGAGAGATACGGGTCATAACCGTACACCTCCATGCCCAGGTGAGTAGCTGCATTGGCCACTTCAGCGCCGATGGCCCCCAGACCGATCACGCCCAGTTTCTTTCCCTTGATTTCACAGCCTGCAAAGGCCTTCTTGCTCTTTTCCGTTGTCTTTGCGATCTGAGGATCCGCGGCATTTTCCTTACACCACGCAAGGCCGCCTGCGATGTCCCTGGATGCCAGAAACAGCCCCGCCAGTACAAGTTCCTTTACGCCGTTTGCATTGGCTCCGGGGGTATTGAAAACCACGATCCCCTGCTGTGCGCACTCGTCGAGAGGGATATTGTTGACACCGGCCCCGGCACGTCCCACGGCTAACAGGTTCTCTGGCAGCTCCATCTCATGCATGGAAGCGCTTCTCACCAGGAGAGCATCCGCCTCCGCCGCCTGATCCGTGAAAACGTAATCCTCTGGAAACAGCTTGGTTCCGCACTCTGCAATGGGATTTAAGCAATGGATCTTTTTCATATTCTACCCCCTCTTCTTCTCAAAATCATCCATAAATGCAACCAGTTTCTCCACGCCTTCCATGGGCATGGCATTGTAAATGCTGGCTCTCATACCGCCTACGGTACGGTGCCCTTTTAGATTTTCCAGTCCCGCGGCCTTTGACTCCTTTACAAAGAGGGCGTCCAGAGCCTCATCTCCTGTGATAAAAGGAACATTCATCAGCGAGCGATCCTTCTTCTCTACGGTTCCCTTAAACAGACGGCTCTGATCCAGGAAATCGTAAAGAAGCTTTGCCTTCTTTTCGTTGCGCTTTTTCATTTCTTCCAGACCGCCCATTTCCTTCAGCCACTTAAATACCTTACCGCAGATGTAAATGCCGTAGGTAGGCGGCGTATTGTACAGAGAACCTGCATCTGCATGGGTCTTATACCGCAGCATGGCAGGCGTTCCCTCTAACACATCCTCGCGGATCAGATCCTCTCTGGCAATCACGATGACCGTACCGGCCGGCCCCACGTTTTTTTGTGCTCCGGCGAAGATCAGACCGTATTTTGCTACATCCACCGGTTCGGATAAGAAACAGGAGGACTGATCCGCTACCAGATCCTTTCCCTTCGTATCAGGCAGCGTCCAGAACTTCGTTCCATAAATGGTATTATTTTCACAGATATAAACATAGTCCGCGTTCTCCGATACGGGAAGGTCGGAGCAGTCCGGGATATAGGAAAATGTCCGATCTTCGCTGGAGGCAATGGCATTTGCCTGGCCATACATCCCTGCTTCCTGATATGCCTTCTTTGCCCACTGGCCTGTAATAATATAATCCGCAGCCCGGTTCTTCATCAGATTCATAGGCACCATCGCAAACTGCTGGGACGCGCCGCCCTGCAGGAAAAGCACCCGGTAATTGTCAGGAATATGTAGAAGATCACGCAGGTCTGATTCCGCAGCTTTGATAATGTCATCATAAGCCTTTGAGCGGTGGCTCATCTCCATCACTGACATTCCGGTGCCTCTGTAATCCAGCATCTCTGCTGCAGCTTCCTTCAGTACAGCCTCCGGCAGCACCGCCGGACCTGCTGAAAAATTATAAACTCTGCTCATCCTGTTTCCTCCTTATTCTGGGCGCTCTTTGAGGCTTTGCCCCGCGCACCTGTTTTAAATGCAGCTTTATATATATATGCAGACAGCACCTTACTATGCAGAAGCAGTCTGCCTATATTTGCTTTATCATTTTATTGCGATAATGTGTTGAAGAATACTATACATGGTTTTTAGAGAATTTTCAAGTACAAATATCAGAACATCTCAGACTTTCATTTTAGCAGACAGCGGCCGGAAAGATCATTTCCATGACTTCCCAACCGCCTCTTACACATACGTTATCCAATTTTCAGATCTGTATCATCAAATGCATCTGCAATGGGAGATCCGGGAGATACCATGGGAAATACTTTGTCATCACAGCTGATCTGGCAGTCGATCACAACAGGGATATTCAGTTCCATGGCTTCTCTTAAAACAGGCTCCAGCTCCTCCTTTTTGGTCACCTTATAAGCCCTGGCCCCCATAGCCTCAGCGATTTTTACAAAGTCCACTGCGTCGTTTAACACGGTCTGGGAATAACGCTTTCCGTAAAACAGCGTCTGCCACTGGCGCACCATCCCCAGCACATGGTTGTTAACTACCACCTGGATCACAGGAATGTTGTAGCGGGTAGCAGTGGCAATCTCGTTCATGTTCATGCGGAAACAGCCGTCGCCGGCGATATTGATCACCGTCTTGTCCCTGCAGCCCATCTTTGCGCCAATGGCCGCTCCCAGCCCATAGCCCATGGTTCCCAGGCCGCCGGAGGTCAGAAGAGTTCTCGGATGACGATACTCGTAATACTGGGCGGCCCACATCTGATGCTGGCCTACCTCTGTAACGATAATGGCGTCTCCCTTTGTAAGCTCATCAATGGTCTGGACAATAAACGGGCCTGTCAGCACCGATTTGTCATAGCGGAGAGGATACATATCCTTCATGCGCTCAATATGGGCGATCCACTCGTCATGGTTGATGGGATCCAGCCTTGCGTTGAGCCTGCGCAGGATCACCTTGGCATCTCCGATGATGCTGGCGTCTACGGGAATATTTTTATTGATCTCTGCCCGGTCAATATCGATCTGCAGGATCCTTGCATTTTTGGCAAATTTAGACGCGTTTCCCGTTACTCGATCGCTGAAACGCGCGCCTACCACGATCAGCAGATCCGCCTCCGTAATTCCGAAATTAGAGGTTTTTGTGCCGTGCATCCCCACCATGCCGGTATAGAACTCGTCCGTGCCGTCATAAGCCCCTTTTCCCATCAGACTGTCTGCTACAGGTGCCTGAATCTTCTTTGCAAACGCCCGCAGTTCCTCAGAAGCGTCGGAGATCACCGCTCCGCCTCCAACGAAGATAAAGGGTTTCTGAGCCTTACGGATCATCTCGATGGCCCGTTCCATATCCTCCTCTGAAATCGTATCACTCTGGCGGACGATCTGGGCAGGAACCTCCTTTTCATACTCGCAGAGAGCCCCTGTCACATCCTTTGTAATATCTACTAAAACAGGGCCGGGACGGCCGGTCTGGGCGATGGTGAAAGCCCGTCGGATGACCTGAGCCAGCTTATTTACGTCTTTAACAATGAAATTGTATTTGGTAATGGGCATGGTAACGCCGGTGATATCGATCTCCTGAAAACTGTCCTTTCCAAGGAGGCTGTTGCCTACATTACAGGTGATTGCTACCACAGGAACCGAATCCATATAGGCCGTGGCAATGCCTGTTACCAGATTGGTTGCTCCGGGGCCGGAGGTGGCCAGGCATACGCCCACCTTTCCCGTAGCCCTGGCGTATCCGTCCGCCGCATGGGCAGCTCCCTGCTCATGGGAGGTGAGAATATGGGTAATCTCATGCTGATGCTGATACAGTGCGTCATATATATTCAGGATAGCGCCGCCTGGATAGCCGAACACGGTATCCACTCCCTGCTCCTTCAAACACTCAATAACGATTTCTGCCCCCGTCAATTTACTCATAGTCCTGATGCTCCTTTTTACGCGGATTTTTGTTGCAGCGCCATTCTTATGGTTTAACCTGTAAAATAGCGCCCTTGTCGGCAGAGGTAACCAGCGAAGCGTATCTCGCCAGATATCCCGCGGTAACTTTCGGCTCTCTTGGCTGCCATTTTTCCCTTCTTGCCGCCAGCTCCTCGTCTGATACGAGAACATTCAGAGAATGATTGTCAATATCAATGGAAATACGATCCCCCTCTTCCACCAGGGCAATGGGTCCGCCTACGGCCGCCTCCGGGGATGCATGGCCGATGGAGGCGCCTCTGGAAGCACCGGAAAACCGCCCGTCCGTAATCAGGGCTACTGTAGAACCAAGCCCCATACCGGCGATGGCAGAGGTGGGATTGAGCATTTCTCTCATGCCAGGGCCGCCCTTGGGCCCCTCATAGCGGATCACAACCACATCTCCGGCTGTGATCTTTCCACCCTTAATCGCAGCAATGGCATCCTCCTCGCAGTCAAAAACCCTGGCAGGGCCTTCGTGCTTTAACATCTCAGGCGCAACGGCCGAGCGCTTTACCACAGCAGAATCCGGGGCCAGATTTCCCTTTAAAATGGCAATGCCTCCGGTCTGGCTGTATGGGTTTTCCACCGGGCGGATCACCTCGGGGTTTAAATTGCTGCAGTTTTTAATATTTTCCCCTACAGTCTTTCCTGTAACGGTCATGCAGTCCAGATGCAGAAGACCTTTTTTGCTGATCTCGTTCATGACCGCATAGATGCCTCCGGCCTCATTTAAGTCCTCCATATAGGTAGGGCCTGCGGGAGCCAGGTGGCACAGATTGGGGGTTTTTGCGCTGATCTCATTTGCAGTATCCACATTTAAGTCCACTCCCGCCTCATGAGCGACAGCCGGAAGGTGGAGCATACTGTTTGTGGAGCAGCCAAGGGCCATATCCATGGTCATGGCATTCATAAACGCCTCTTTTGTCATAATGTCTCTGGGGCGGATATTCCTGCGGTACAGTTCCATTACCTGCATACCCGCGTGCTTTGCCAGCTTAATGCGCTCAGAGTACACAGCCGGAATCGTTCCGTTTCCCTGCAGGCCCATTCCCAGAACCTCTGTCAGGCAGTTCATGCTGTTGGCTGTATACATACCGGAGCAGGAGCCGCAGGTGGGACAGGTTTTTCTCTCATATTCCTTTACGTCCTCCTCGGTAATGGTTCCTGCCGTGTATGCGCCCACTGCCTCAAACATACTGGAAAGACTGGTCTTGTGTCCCTTGACACGGCCTGCCAGCATGGGGCCGCCGCTGACAAATACAGTGGGGACATTGATCCTTGCAGCTGCCATTAAAAGGCCCGGAACATTTTTATCGCAGTTAGGCACCATTACAAGAGCATCAAACTGGTGAGCCATTGCCATACACTCAGTAGAATCAGCAATTAAATCTCTTGTCACCAGGGAGTATTTCATGCCGATATGTCCCATGGCAATACCGTCACAGACTGCAATCGCGGGAAATACCACCGGCGTCCCTCCGGCCATGGCCACTCCCAGCTTTACAGCTTCCACGATCTTATCCAGATTCATATGGCCCGGCACAATCTCATTATAGGAGCTTACGATGCCAACCATGGGCTTTTTCATCTCTTCTTCCGTCATTCCAAGGGCATTGAACAGGGAGCGGTGAGGCGCCTGCTGCATACCTGTCTTTACTGCATCACTTCTCATATGTCTGATCTCCTTTTATGGGGTAATCCCGGTCTTTTTATGTACAGCGTCTTATCTGCCCGAACGGATGCGTTCTGCGATCCGGTCGCCCATCTGCGCAGTTCCGATCCGGATACAGCCTTCGGACATAATATCTCCCGTCCGGTATCCGTCTTTTAACACCTGACGTACCGCCTCCTCCACCGCGTCGGCCTCCTGATCCAGATCAAAGGAAAATCTGAGCAGCATAGCCGCTGAAAGGATGGTGGCAATCGGATTGGCAATGTCCTGGCCCGCAATATCAGGGGCCGAACCATGGCTCGGCTCGTAAAGGCCGAAACGGCTTTCATTCAGGCTGGCAGAGGACAGCATACCGATGGAGCCGGTGATCATGCTGGCTTCATCGGACAGAATATCGCCAAACATATTTTCCGTCAGGATCACATCAAACTGTCCTGGATTCATCACCAGCTGCATGGCGCAGTTGTCCACCAGCATATGACTCAGCTCCACCTTGGGATAGTCCTCTGCCACTTCTTCCACTACCTTTCTCCAAAGCCTGGATGAATCCAGCACATTGGCCTTGTCCACACTTGTTACCTTTTTGCGGCGTTTCATAGCAATATCAAAGGCTTTGACGGCAATACGGCGAATCTCGTTTTCATTGTATGTCAGAGTGTCAACAGCTGTCATAACTCCGTCTATTGTTTCTGTGCGGCGGGCCCCGAAGTACAGTCCGCCTGTAAGTTCTCTCACGATCACCATATCAAAGCCGTTTCCTATGATTTCCTGTTTCAAGGGACAGGCGTCCGCCAGCTGATCGTAAAGAAAGGCGGGACGGATATTGGCAAACAGGCCCAGTCCCCTGCGGATAGCAAGAAGCCCTGCCTCCGGCCGCTTATCCGGCGCTGCATCATACCAGCGGGAATTTCCTACATTTCCTCCTACAGCTCCCAAAAGAACGGCGTCGCTCTCCCTGGCTGTCTCTAATGCCTCCTGGGTCAGAGGAACTCCATAAGCGTCAATGGAACACCCGCCCATCAGGATTTCTTTATAATGAAAGGTATGGCCGTATATCTGCCCCACCCGATCCATGACTTTTCTCGCTTCTCTTACGATCTCCGGTCCGATCCCATCGCCGGGGATCAATGTTATATTATAATCCATAGCAGCGATCTCCCTTACATTCTATTCTTTTAAGTTATACCTGTCCTTGCAATTATAGTTTCTTTTTATCATATCTCATAAAAGTGTGTATTTCAACTGTTCTGTCTGAACTTTCCTCTTATAAAATATACATTTTTGGAATTGACAGTATAAGTAAAAGTTATGATGTTATCTGTATTCCCGGATCATGCAATACTGTTTTAAGTCAAAATTTTTCTGCACAATGCCAAAGAGTTTAAAGCCGAAATGCTCATACATGGGGACATTGTGGGGATTATGGGTCTCTAAGGAAACCATCAGGTGATGGCTCTGGGCATACGCAATGACCTCTTCCATCAGAAGGGCCGCCAGCCCATGATGCTGCATGGAAGGACGGACAGCCAGATAGATCACATGAAGACGTTCCTCCTGATGGAGCTGGTCTGTCCAGCGGGAGTTTAAGTAATCCCTTCCCTTCACGAAATTCCACAGCGTCTTTAAGCTGGGATCCTCTTTGATCAGATACTCGTCCGTGCGCAGGCTGGCCCAGGCCTCCGTGAGATAAAAGATCAGGGGATTATAGGGCTCCGACTCGTCGGATACCACTAAAAGAGCGTTCATGCTGGGGCTTTCCGCGTATATCTCGCAGGTTTCAAAAAACTCTGTAAGATCGCATTGAAACAGTTCCGGCAGCAGCCGTTTTCGCGTTTCCTGATCAGGAATCAGGCTGCAGTATAAGGGGTCGTTGGAAAAACATTCCACCAAAAGATTCTCCAGCCTGGGAAGATCCTCTTTTTTTACTCTGTATAATTTGCTGCTTTCCATAACTAAGTATTTTACACCTCTGTTTGATAACTTGATCTGTTTGGCTGCCTTTTACCATTTTATATCCGGTATGGTCTTTAAACAGTCCTCCATCAGAGCCGTCAGTTTTCCCACGGAGTTCTCCATATACTGAATGTCCTCCCGATAGCACTGTTCCTGGTTCTCTGCAACCTTAAGAAGCGCTCTGCGCTCTCTTTCCAGATCTGCAGTCTGACCGCCGGCCTTTTGGTGTTTTTCCTTCAGGCTGGCCACCAGTTCAAAAAGATTCTCATGGTGAACAATACGGCCTGCTCCCCACTTTAAACGGTCGGCGGGCTGATTTAAGACATACTCGGTAAAATAGCTGAATACCTCCTTATCGAAAAGGAAGGCGTAGCGGTTGTTGTCAATCTCATAGACGGCATTTAATCCGCCTTCCGCATCTCCCTGACGCAGACACTCCAGCGCCTTGTAAATAGCCTGCAGATTGCTTCCTACTGCCTCCTGCGGAAAAAGCACCTCATCATGCCAGTTAAGCCGCACAAAATAATCCTGCTCCTTGCGGAATAAACCAAGCAGACGGCGGTTCAGTTCCCGGCAGGCAGCCTCCAGTTCCCGGCATCCCCCGCCTGCTGCAGACAGACCTGCTTCATCTGCACTGACACAGCCTGACATACCGGCGCAGGTTGCATTTCTCTGCTCCAGAAGCTCCTCATATCTCTGGTTGATCGTTTGCACCGCTTTATAAAGCGTTTTTGCCAGTTCCCCTGCTTTTTCCAGTCCCTGGAGCAGCCCCTCTTCCTGTGCTCCGGTTTTTCTGCACATCTTTCGGTCTACGCTGTCAGCCACAGCCCCAAAGAGCCGGCCAAAATCCAGAGGCACAGCCGCCGACCGGTCAATGGCAAGCACAAGTTTCCCATAAAATTCGTGGTGAAAGCGGAATACCTCTTCCTGATAAAATTCTTCATTGTCAAACTGTGAATGGTAATGGGTCTCCATAAACTCTCCTGCGCTGAACTCATTTACCATAGAAGGGATTCCTGCAATGGCCATGGAAAAATCGTCGGACCAGGTCTGGATGGGATACAGCACCTCTATTCCCTCCGGATAGGCGGCAGGAATATTCCTGATCCGTTTTACAAAGTCTTCCATAAATGACGCATACTCATAGGTACACCGCACTCCATCCCTTTTCCCGTGAGCATGAGCTGGAAGTTCAAAGTTCAGATCCGCAAATACTTTTCCCTGCCACTCCGGCCGCGCCGTAAAAACCTGCTCATAAGCTCCGGCCGACCAGTCGTATTTTGAATCCACTACCCCCCATTCCTCAGCCGCCAGTGCACAGAACACCAGCGTCTTATTGGGTTGATACCCTGTCTTTAGAATAGCCCTGGCTATGCCGAGCATCATGGCTACGGCGGCATTATCATCCTGAAAGCCGCTGAAATAGGAATCATAGTGAGCCGACAGCAGAATCAGTGAGTCCTTCTCCCGTCCAGGAATGGTTCCCACAATGTTATAGGATTCCTGATCCTTAAGCACGGTAGACGAGGCATCAAACAATACCCTGGTTTCGCCGTATTCCCCCTGGTTTTCTCCCGCCCTCCTTGCCATATCTGCCTTCAGGACCGCCGCATCTGCCTGGGAAATGGAAAAAGCCGCCGCCTCCATGGGGCCTGCAATATCCTGCGCGTTCAGCGCCGTCTCATGAATTTCTCCGTAGCCATTATCCTGAACCGCGATCAAAGCCGCCGCTCCCTTTAAATGCGCCTGATACACTGGAAAATTGATCCACCATTCCTCTCTCTGGTTGATATCAATGAGCACCAGCTTTCCCTTTACATCCACATTCTCATACTGGCACGCCGTACCGCGGCCCAGATACACCATGGAGAACTCCTTAAATCCCTCTGTATGAAAATCTGTCTGATAGGCCCCCAGCTGAAATTCATGTTCCTTTCCCTGATGATCCCTAAAGCGCAGCACTGCATGATGAAAATCCCAGCTGTCTACCCTGATTTTATCCTTATGAACCTCTTTAAGACCCAGCTGCTTCATTTCCCTGTATAATAACTCTCCGGTTTCAAACTCTGCCTGTGAGCCGGCCGTCCGGTATCCAAGCACCGGATTGGTTCTGGGCTCCTCCATCCGTTTTGCCAGCCCATAGGAATAATCTGTATCGACTGCCTCAGTCAGCGCCTGCTCCCATTTTTTCCACTGTTCCATTTTCTCTTACCTCACATGATATTTTGTATGCATGAAAATTCCTTTTCAAGGAAAAAGGCGCGGCCGGAGTATCCTCCTGCTGCACCTGATCCGTTCATCCCCGATATCTCCCCGCCCATGGAAGTTATAAGACTTCAGAAGCTTCCATGGATATTCTGCTCCTTACTGAGCGATCCTGGCTCCGTCTTCTCCTACCAGATAATTATCCGGCGTCATGCAGCTGGTCAGCATATCGCCGTTTTCTGAGCAGTAATAATCCTTTTCATTCCAGTGGATCCACCCTGTTTTCATATATCCTTCCGCGTCAAAGAAATACCATTTATTTCCTATTTCCATCCATCCGTCTGCCGGATAGCTGCCATTTCCCTGGTCGAACCACCATCTTCCATCTGCAGTCTGTTTCCATTCACCGGCTGCCCCGGATCCGCCCTCCACACCGGCCGCATCCAGATTGTCCCTAAACGCCGCAGCCTGATCTCCATTTATGTAAATGGTATTGGAGGAAGCCCACTCGCCCTTGATGGTGGTGTCGAACTTATTGACCGCCCGAACCTTCACCATATAGGACTCGTTGGGCTTTACCATACGCTCTCTGCAGTTGACGCTGTTCGTATCGGTGGTGAGAGCCGCTCCCACAATCTTATCTCCCCGGTACACGCGCACCTCATAACTTCCTGCTGTGCTGACTGCCGGCCAGGAAGCGATCCCCTCCTGTGAAAGGGTCACGCCTTCCATGTCTTTTAATGAGTTCTGCATGGATGGAAGGGTTACATCCAAAAGCAGCGTAGCCCCGGAATCCTGCCGGGTTGCTTTCTTAAACTCGGCTCCGCCCTTTAACGCGATCTTATCCTTTCCAAGCATAGTAAAATAATAATCGTCATTGGCCGTCAGGGTGATTCGGATCTCTGGCACCGTATCCTCCGTCCAGCCAAAGCCCTCATTCATCACCTCGTAGCCGTCTACATTGTAGCGATTGCTGCTGCTCTCAATTTCAATGGATTCTTCACCGTAATCTGTATCCGGCTGAATATCCGCCTTAATGGACAGTGAAATGGATGTGATCTTTTTGCGGCTTGCCGCATATGCAGGCATAACCATACTGGCCGCCAAAAGCCCTGCCGCCAGGCAAAGCGCCAGCTTTTTTCCAAAATGCGCCATAAGCAGTCTCCTTCTCATTTTAAATGTCTTTTATATCCTAAGGATATAAATTTTCATCATAAGTGTCAATGAATTTTTCCTTACGATTCCCCGCTTTCTTCCGCTGTGCCGGCTTTTACAGGGCCGGACCGGACGCCGGATATGCCTTAAACCAGAGCCATTCCACAAAAAAAGCTCCGCCAGCTGTACTCTGACGAAGCTTTTTTCTATTTCGCGTAATCGGTCACCCTGGACTCACGGATCACATTTACTTTGATCTGTCCCGGATACTCAAGCTCGCTTTCTATTCTCTTGGATATTTCCCTTGCCAGCAATACCATATCGTCATCGCTGATCTGCTCAGGAACCACCATAATGCGAACCTCACGGCCTGCCTGAATAGCAAAAGATTTGTCTACTCCCTTAAAGGAGTCTGTGATATCTTCCAACTGCTTCAATCTGTTTGTATATGTCTCCAGCGTCTCACGTCTTGCGCCCGGTCTTGCCGCAGATATGGTATCTGCCGCCTGAACGATGCAGGAAATAAGGCTGGTAGGCTCAACATCGCCATGATGGGACTCTACTGCATTGAGCACAGTTGCAGATTCCTTGTACTTTCTGCACAGGTCTGCCCCCAGCTGTACATGAGTGCCCTCCATATCATGGTCAACGGATTTACCAATGTCATGTAACAAACCAGCACGTTTTGCCAAACGTACATCCACCCCAAGTTCCGATGCTAAAAGCCCCGATAACTGCGCTACTTCGATGGAATGTTTTAAAGCATTCTGTCCGTAGCTTGTCCTGAACTTCATCCTTCCAAGTAACTTAACCAGTTCCGGATGAATACCGTGGATACCAACTTCAAGACAGGCGGCCTCGCCCTCTTCCCTCATATTGTTTTCCACTTCTCTCCGTGCTTTTTCTACCATTTCCTCGATCCTGGCCGGATGAATACGTCCGTCCACGATCAAACGCTCCAATGCGATCCTTGCTACTTCCCTGCGGATGGGATCAAACCCGGATAAAACAACCGCCTCAGGAGTATCATCGATGATCAGTTCCACACCTGTCAGTGTTTCAAGGGTACGGATATTGCGACCCTCACGGCCGATAATGCGGCCTTTCATCTCATCATTGGGAAGCTGTACCACAGAAACTGTAGTCTCAGCCACATGGTCTGCCGCGCAGCGCTGAATGGCCGTCACTACCAGATCTCTGGCCTTCTTGTCAGCTTCTTCTCTTGCCTTGTTTTCAAGTTCCTTGATCAGCTTAGCTGTGTCATGTTTTACGTCTTCTTCAACAGATTTTAAAAGATATTCTTTTGCCTGTTCGGAGGTTAGACCGGATATCCGCTCCAGTTCCTGTATTCCCTGCTCATACTGGGCTTCTACTTCAGCGCTTCTCTTGCTGAGTATATTCTCCCTTCTGACCAGATCTGCCTCCTTCTTTTCCAGGGCGTCTGCTTTTTTCTCAACGTTTTCCTCTTTGCTTAATACGCGTTTTTCGTAACGTTGAAGTTCTGCTCTTCTTTCCTTGGTTTCCTTTTCCAACTCATTTTTTGTCTTTAAAGATTCTTCCTTGGCTTCCAGGAGAGCTTCTCGCTTCTTTGTCTCTGCGGTCTTTAAGGCTTCATCAATGATTTCACGGGATTTTTCTTCCGCGCTTCCCACCTTTAATTCGTACTGCTTGCGCTCATAGGAACGGCCGGCAGGATGAGCGATCATCCAAGTAACAATAGCCGCGATCACCGCACCGATAATCAAAGGGACTATTATCTGTAACACAGGAGCACCTCCTTATTTAGTTTTCATTGTACGAAATACAACATACTAATTTTATACTTTTTTCATAAAGGTGTCAAGTGGATTCCCGGTTAGTTTCTACAATTCGTATCAGCCTTTTCTTTCAGACCGCCTATCCTGTCATAAATCTTATAGACAGTTATTTAAACAAAACCACAGGAAGCCTGTTTAACAGACCATATTTACTCCTCCCAATCATTTTCCTGAGCCATCTCCATTGCCTTGCGGATCACATCATAGGAAAAACCGCGCCGGCCCAGATAGGCGGCAGTACGCTGGCGCTCCCTGGGATCTTTCAGGGAGCTGGAACGCAGACGCTTTCTCAGAAGATTAGCGGCAGCAGCCAGATCATCCTGGGGATTTTCCTCCAGAATACGGGCAATCTCTTCCCGGTCTACCCCTTTTTGCTGCAGCTCATAGACCATCTGACGGCGGCTTTTTCTGGCTTTGTTGGCATGGATAAAATTCTCCGTATAGGCCGCATCATCTACAAAGCGGTACTCTCCCAGAAAATCCATCACCCGCCGAATCACCTCTGGAGGATATCCGTCTTTTGTAAGCTTTCTCTCCATCTGGGCCTTCGTTCTTCCCTGAGCCTGGAGAAGATAGAGCGCGCGTTCCCTGGCTCTGGGCATCAGCACTTCTTCTACAATCTGACGGTAAACGGCCTTCGGCAGTTCCTTCCCATCCTCAATATGAAACTTCTCCTGTTCTCCCCTGTATAAAACAAAGGCAAAGCCCTCCTCTTCCAGAAGGACTTTGCACTTTCTTTTGTCAACAGAGGTCACTTCTGTGACCATCATACCTCATTATCCTCGACAGGTTCTGCAACCGGTCCTTCTTTTTCCTCTCCTGCGATCGGAGCGGTGCCTTTGGTCTTTGCCTCGGCCTCAGCCGCCTTCTTGGCCTCCGCTTCAGCTGCCTCCGCTCCCGGAAGCTGGTATTTTACACGTACCAGGGCCTCAATCTCTGCACAGATAGCCGGATGCTCTGCCAGATACTGCTTCGCATTCTCACGCCCCTGACCGATCTTGGAACTGCCGTACGCAAACCATGCGCCGCTTTTCTCCACGATATTTTCCTTTACCGCCAGATCCAGAATATCCCCTGTCTTGGAAATGCCCTTACCGAACATAATGTCAAACTCAGCCTCCTTAAAAGGCGGAGCGATCTTGTTCTTTACTACCTTTACACGGACTCTGTTGCCTACTACGTCTCCCCCCTGCTTCAACGTCTCAATTCGGCGCACATCCATGCGGACTGAAGCGTAAAACTTTAACGCGCGGCCTCCGGTAGTCACCTCCGGGCTTCCAAACATAACGCCAACCTTCTCACGGAGCTGATTGATAAAGATCACCACGCAGTTTGACTTACTGATGATCGCAGTCAGCTTACGCAGGGCCTGAGACATAAGGCGGGCCTGAAGGCCTACGTGGGAGTCGCCCATCTCACCGTCGATCTCAGCCTTGGGAACCAGAGCAGCAACTGAGTCCACGATTACAATATCCACGGCGCCGGAACGCACCATCGTCTCTGTGATCTCCAGCGCCTGTTCTCCGTTATCCGGCTGGGAAATATAAAGATTGTCGATATCAACGCCGATGCTGCGGGCGTACACAGGATCCAGTGCGTGTTCCGCATCAATAAAGCCTGCGATGCCGCCTCTTTTCTGAACCTCTGATACCATATGAAGAGCTACTGTCGTCTTACCGGATGACTCGGGGCCGTATACCTCAATGATCCTTCCCTTTGGCACGCCGCCCAGTCCCAGGGCGATATCGAGACTGATGGAGCCGGTGGGAACAGTCTCTATATTCATATTCACGCCGGATTCCCCCAGCTTCATCACAGATCCCTTGCCATACGCCTTCTCAATCTGAGTCAGCGCCGCATCCAGGGCCTTCATCTTCTCTTCCTTGTTCATATCTCTGTTGACGGTCATCTTTTCTTCTTTGCCCATATTCTCCTCCTAATGGAATCTGTCTGTCCGCCTGATACCGGTATATACCGGAGGCGATTTTTCTCCGAACAAACGTTCTATTAAATATAATCATAGTATAGATCCGCCCAAATGTCAACTGTATTTTTCAAAATCTCGGCAAAGCCTGGGAAGCCTCTTACATAAACGCCGGCAGACAGATTCATAGAAGATCCCTGGGAGAATATGGATCATGAAGCGGTATATCTGCCGGTAACAGCCCATCAATACGATAACTTCGGGACGAATGCCCTGTCACAGATGTTTCCATCCAAAGACCGGGCTTTCCCCGGATCTGACAAACTTGCAGGACGAATACCTGCGGGAACAGTCTCAGAATAGCACAGATCCAGACATTTAGCAAGAACCGCCGTGGAACTTATCTTCCTCTTCCACCGGACAGCAAACCATAGATCCCCGGCATAAAGCGTTTCATAAAATTCCCCAGCCCCCAGGTGACCGCCAGCACAAGAACCGGCATCGCCACAAACATAGCCAGGGCGCTGCCGGCCCCCTCAGGCAGGAGAAGGGCCCCCAGCTTGTTAAACAGACGCACCCACGGAAAATGAATGGCGTACATAAAAAAGCTGTTCTTTACCAGATCATCAGCCGCTGGAAACGGAATGAAGCGAATCGCCCACACGGCGATACAGACGCCCCAGAAACGGATCAGAACTGTATGGAACGGCAGCTGATAAAACACTGCACCCGGACGTCCGCTGAACCACAAAAATGCACCGGAAACCGCCAGCAGGACCGGCGCAAAAAACATCCCCTCCCCAGACCCTTCCTGCGCATTCCATCCTGACGGCCGCCTTTCCAGAACATTTCCCCACCGTTCACGGCCAATGGCCAAAAAAGCGGCCGCAGAATAGTAAAAAAGCGCGTCCAGATTCAGATATGGCAGACTCCAGCCCTTCCACAGCCCCAAAAGCAAAAGAGCCAGAAACAGCGTCCCAATAAGAGTCCTGCGAAGCACTGCATATAAAACCGGCGCAAGAGCGATCAGAAGGATCAGCTGGAAAAGATACCAGAACACTGGATTATAACGGTAGCGCACCACTGCTGCCAGGAGCTCCTCTCCGTTAAAAGGCACCGGCTCCCTTCCGATGATCCGCTCTGCCGCCTGGATACGGGTGACGATCACATAGGCCATGTAATAAAGGAAATTCCAGACCACATAGGGGATCAGGATGCTCTTAATCCGGGAGTTCCATTTTCCCGCCAGACTTTTTATATGGAAATTTCTATAAAATAAATACGCCGAGATCATAAAAAATCCCGGTACGGCGATCTGTCCCAGCTGATCCGCTCCCATGTGCTCCAGGCGCTGCGCTGCCTCCATTCCTTCTGTACCTTTGGCAAACAGATCCACATTCGGGGAGTGAACCCACACCACCAGAAGGCTGAAGAAGAAACTGAGCCAGGACACCCGGTTTCTAAACCATGCCTCATCTGCCCCAGCCGCCGAACCCTTTTCCGGTCTTTCCTCCATTTTCTTCCACTCCTGTTCTCCGATTTTCTGAAAATACCTGAGCTGTCCAAAACCGACAAAAGGCCGCTTCCTGCCGGAAACAGCCCTTTGCATACGCTTATATTAAACCCATCAGCTTCTGTACTGCGCCAAAAGACGGTTAATACGGCTGGTAGGCGTCAGAAGCTCACTTAAGGAAGCGTCATGGTTCAGATTATCGATGATAAGGGCAATATACTTGCTCATATCCACATTGATGTAGTAAGGACGCTGCAGCAGATCCGGAGTCTGGTATACCAGATTGGTTGTCAGGATCCGGTCAATAAATCCGTTCTCATAATATTCGTCAAATTTTGCAAGGCCATTGGTAAAAAGACCGAAGGTAGAGCAGATAAATACCTTTCTCGCCTTTCTTCTCTTTAACTCCTTTGCCACATCCTGCATACTCTCACCGGATGAAATCATATCGTCAATAATCAGCACATCCTTGCCCTCTACGCTGGAGCCGAGAAACTCGTGGGCCACGATTGGGTTTCTTCCATTTTCGATCCTGGTGTAATCACGGCGCTTATAGAACATACCCATATCCAGTCCCAGCATATTTGCAAAGTAGATCGCGCGGCCGGTACCACCCTCGTCCGGGCTTATAACCATCATATGATCGCTGTCGATTTTTAAATCAGGTTCATTTTTCAGCAGGTGCTTTAAAAACTGATAAATCGGCTGAACCGTCTCAAAGCCCTTTAAGTGGATGGCGTTCTGCACTCTGGGGTCATGGGCATCAAAAGTGATGATATTCTCCACACCCATATTTACCAGTTCCTTTAAGCCCAGGGCACAGTCCAGGGACTCCCGGCGGGAACGCTTATGCTGACGGCTCTCATAGAGAAACGGCATGATCACATTGATCCTGCGGGCCTTTCCTGCCGCTGCAGCGATAATACGCTTTAAATCCTGAAAATGATCGTCGGGAGACATATGGTTGGTCATACCAAACAGAGAGTAGGTCAGACTGTAATTGCACACATCCACCATAATATAAAGATCGTCCCCGCGGACAGACTCTTCCACAATGCCTTTTCCCTCGCCGGAACCAAATCTTGGTGTGGCGGCATTGATAATATAAGAATCTCTCTGATAGCCTGTAAAGGCAATGGTAGACTTGTGCTCACTCTCCCGCTCCCGTCTCCAGTCCACCAGATACCTGTCCACTTTATTTCCAAGGTCGGTGCAGCTCTTTAAGGGGATCAGCCCAAGAGGGCCGACCGGAATGGTCTCAATGACTTTCTCTTCGTATAACATGATCTCTTCATCCTCCTGTTTGCGTTTCCGCTCATTATATATTTTTATACCATTATTATGCGCCTTTCGTCAAGCCAGCCGGCACATCCTCTGAAAAACCGCCGCGGCCGTCTCATTCTCTTTTTAAAAGCCGAATATCTCTTCCATACAAAGGAATGATCCTGTAGCGCATGATCCGTGATGTTACCCGATCCGTATAAGAGTCGCGCAGCCTGGCAATAGACAGGTTTGTGGAAATGATGGTGGAACGGCTCATATTCATCCGCTCATTGATGCAGTAAAAAAGCTGAGAGGAAGTAAAGCTGTTGTTTAACTCCGTTCCCAGATCATCAATAATCAGAAGATCACAGTCTAAAATATAACGGTAGGTATCCCGCATATCCTCCGGAGTATCGTAGTCAAACTTATTTCTGGAAAACACCTCAAACAAATCTCCGGCTGAAAGATAGATGACCGAATGGCCCGAATCCATCAGCGCCCTGGCGATGCAATTGGTGAGAAATGTCTTTCCCACGCCGGTGCTGCCGGTAAAGAGCAGGTTCTCCTTCTTCCGGTCAAAATCCGCCGCAAAATCCATACAGCCTCGAACCACCCGGCGCATATAGTCTGCATTAGTCAGTCCGATTTCCGGCAGGATCTCCTGATCATCATAATAGGCATATGACAGATTTCCAAAATTTTCCTGATCCAACACCTGATCCAGATTAGACTGGGCGTAGAGAAGCTTCATCTGAGCTTTTAAAAAGCAGTGGCACTTGCGTCCGTCCCTCCAGCCCGTATCCTTACAGTCAGGACAGCGGTAGTGAAGCTCCAGATAATCGTCCGGGTATCCCTTGGCACGGATCAGAAGCGCCTTCTGCTCCCGCAGGTCCGCCAGTTCTTCCTTGAGCTGGCTTAAAACTCCGATATCCCCTCCCAGAAGCCTTTTTGCTCCGGCCACAGAACGGCCGGCAATCTCCGCTTCCAGCTCCCTGATGGCCGGAATCTCCTGGTAAATCTCATTTTTTCTTGCTTCCAGCCGGTGCTGGTTTTCCATCTGCTGTCTGCCGTATTCCCTCATAATGGCGTCGTACTGTGAATTGCTCAATGCCATGTTTTTATCTCCTTCCGGTCAGCAGACGTATTTCCCATCTACGGTCCGTATGTGCCGTCTGCGCTTATGTACGGGTTCTTTCACCGCCTACCCATTCCTTTACCTGTTTTAAGACCAGGGCATCATAATCTGTGTCCCTCTGTTTAAAATTATGGAACTGATTGGGCGTGCCCTTCCTGCCTCCACCTTCCTTTGCCGCACTGTTGTAGCGTTTCAGACGCGTTTCCTTGTCGCCTCCGTTCTCCTGTATCAGCGCCTGACGTCTGGTATCCATGGCCTTAATATCCTCAAAGCTTTTTACCCCGGCCTTCTTCCATTCTGTCAGGATCCGATCCGCGTACTGAAAGCTGGGACTGTGGATAGCAGTAATGGTGCGGCTGCAGGCTTCCAGTACGATCTCTCTGGTAAAGCCGTAATCCTTAAACCACTTGTCGATCAGCGCCTGCTCCGGCAAAGCTGCCTTGCGGCTGTTTATGCCAAAGGCGCGCATCACCGCAAAGGAGTCCTTTGTATAGGCGGCGCCAAGCTCCCTGGCCTCGTCCGAGGTCTTAATCCCTCTGCCGTGCCAGCTGATAGCCACCGTCTCCAGATACCGCATGGAGGTATGGCCGTTTTGAGCACAGTATTCCACAAGGTATTCCAAAAGCTCACTGCTCATGCCCAGTCCCTCATACAGATAAGCAAACACCTGACAGTCTCTGGGGGTAAATACCTTATTCATATATTTCTGTGCAATATACAGCAGCTGGGAAAAATCCTCATCCCCGCAGAGCCGGTTTACCTGGGCGGCGGAGTATACAGGAACCTCCCCCTCTCCGGCCGTCTCTTCCCTCCGCTCTCCCGTCAGGGATGGAGACGGCGCCACAGCCACAGCTGATTCTATGGCATTTTCTGAGGCAGCAGGCCTGGGGGGACACGCTTTCTGTTCCTGAAGACCCGCCCGTTCTGGCTGCCTTCCCTCTGCCGCGCCGGTCTCTTTAGGAGAATCGCCCGAAAGGATTCCCAGTTTTTCCCAGTAACTCACAGCCCTGCGCACATCGGATTCCGTATGATCCAGCGCATCCGCAATGGCTTCGATGGTAATCTCCTCTCCCTGGTGGCGAAGGATATACAGATATACCTTTACATATTCCCCATTGGCCCCGGCCATATACCGGTCAATAAATTCATCTGCCACAGCTGTAGCCGGAACGCTCCAGCGGTCCTTCCAGGTCATCCCCATGTTTTCCACTCCTTACTGCTGTCATTCCCCGTTTTTTGGCCTGTACGGGCCATTTCAGAGCATTCGGGGCGTATTGTGGCCAGTATATCATATCCGTTTGGAAAAGAAAATAGGTCTCTGTTTCCACCATCCATTCTGTGGATATTGTGGATATTGTGGAAAAGTTATTTTTCCATCCCGCCTCTTTTCCCCGACATCGCCATTTTTCCGCATAAAACCTCATGTTCTGAGTTCCTGCAGCACTCTGACTCCTCCCGTGGATCATCCACAATTTTTTTGCGCATATAGTGTTGAAAACTATGTGGATATTGTGGATAACTACAGTCCCAGGAGCTTTTCTCCCACTTTTACAATATCTCCGGCCCCCATAGTTATCAACAGGTCACCGTTTATACAATGTTCCAAAATAAATGTTTCGATCTCGTCAAAAGACGGAATGTAATGAACACTGACCCCCATATTTTCCAGACGGCTGGCAATATCAGCCGAGCTCACCCCTAACGTATTCGTCTCTCTGGCGGCATAGATATCTGCCAGTATCACCTCATCCGCTCCGGAAAGGGCATCGGCAAATTCGTCCAGAAATGCTTTGGTCCGGGTATAGGTGTGAGGCTGGAATACGCACCAGAGACGCTTATGAGGATAATTTTTGGCCGCAGCCAGAGTAGCCCGGATCTCCTGGGGATGGTGGGCGTAATCGTCAATGATGGTGACACCGCCGATCTCACCCTTTTTCTCAAATCTCCGGTCTGTCCCTGTAAACGTTTTAAGCCCCGCCATAACAGCATCAAATCCCATTCCCAGCTCCATGGAAACGGCAATCGCCGCCAGAGAATTGTATACATTATGCTCGCCGGCAACGCCCAGAGTAATACGGTTTACGATCTCCCCCTGCACCACCAGATCGTAAGAAGGTCTGGCAAAGGCATCATATGTGATATTCTGAGCCGTATAATCGCTGGAGGCCTCCTTTCCAAAAGTGACTACCCGGCATTTTAAGCCATTTGTAAGCTCCTCCATCCGGTCAATATCGCGGTTCACCACCAGAAGCCCTCCTGCCGGAAGCTTCTCTGCGAAGAGACGGAACGAACGGCGGATATCCTCAATATCCTTAAAGAAATCCAGATGATCCTCCTCGATATTCAAAATAACCTCTACCGTGGGGCTAAAGGATAAAAAGCTGTTGGTATACTCGCAGGCCTCTGTAACAAAAAGCTCCGGCCCGCCTACCCGGATGTTTCCTCCGATATCCCGGAGGATGCCTCCTACGGAGATCGTAGGATCTGCCTGGCCTGCCAGAAGGATGTCTGTAATCATGGAGGTAGTGGTAGTTTTTCCATGGGTGCCGGAAACCGCCACGGACTGTTTATAGTTGCGCATCATCTCCCCAAGAAGCTGCGCCCGTGTAAGCTCGGGTATGGACTTTGCCCGGACGGCCAAAAGCTCCGGATTATCATCGTGGATCGCCGCTGTGTATACTACCACACTGATTCCCGGCTCCGCCTCGATGTTAGCGGCCCGCTGTCCGTAACAGATCCTTGCCCCCTTCTCCTCCAGGCGCTTTGTCAGCTCTGTCTCATGGGCGTCAGAACCGGACACGGTAAATCCCTCTTCCAAAAGGATCTCAGCCAGGCCGCTCATACTGATGCCTCCGATCCCGATAAAATGAATATGCTCTGGTTTATTAAAATCTATCTGATACATATATTGCTTCCTTTCCCTGTTAAACAGTACCATCCGTAAGCAATACACAGACAGATGGTATGTATGATATGATACTTTCCTTATAATTATATCAAAAAACAGGTGAAATGCTATATGAAATTTTACGGCGGTATGCTCCGGCCCTTTATTTACCATATATTACCAAATTTCTCTTAAATCCTGGTGATTGAAAGAATACACAGTCCGTAGTTGGAAAAATGCAGCACAGACTCTGTTTCAGATCATATTAACCGTTTTCCCGAAACTGGTTTTCAGGGAAATCCAGAAACTGGAGGGGAATTTTTAGGGATTGCATAAATGCGGCGTCAATGCTATACTAATGTCTGCTGAACGGGAATATTAAGACCGTTCCAGTGTTCATAAGGTCATAAAAAATCTTGATATACAAGGCTTTTTATCAAAAACGACCGGTGTGTTCGAGACCTTCCACACCTAAAACAAAACTAAAGGAGAAAACACAATATGAATTCAAAGGAAACAGGATTTCTGGTACAGGGCGCTTTAATCGCCGCGCTGTATGTGGCGCTGACTATGATGTTCGCCCCCATCAGCTTCGGCCCGGTGCAGTTTCGCATCTCAGAGGCGCTGTGCATCCTTCCATTTTTTACACCGGCCGCTATTCCGGGGCTGTTTCTTGGATGCCTGATCTCCAATCTCTTAGGTACAGCAGTGATCATGGATGTGATCTGCGGCAGCCTCGCCACCCTCATCGGTGCAGTAGGTTCCTACTGGCTGCGGCAGCATAAATATCTGGTGTGCCTGCCTCCCATTCTGGCAAATACCCTGATCATTCCATGGGTACTGCGGTACGCCTATGGCTCAACGGATCTGGTTCCGTTCATGATGCTGACTGTTGGCATCGGCGAGGTACTGGCTATCGGTGTCCTTGGAAATGGACTTCTGGCCTTGCTGGAACGGTATAAGTATGTAATCTTCCGGCAGAGCAGAGTGTAGACGCAGAAAAACTCCGGCAGCAAAACCGGCACAAACTTCTGTCTTAAAACGGGAAGTTTGTGCCGGTCTTATTATTTTCTGTTATGCCGGATTCACCAGAGTCTTTCTGTTCCTATCTTCTGTCCATTTTTCCCTCCAGCGTCTGATGGATGATGCTGTCCATCATATCAGCTGACAGCATACCTGATACATAGCCAAAAACATTTCCCTCTCTGTCGATCATAAACGTGGTCGGAAAGGACATGATTCCATAGGAAGTAAACAGTTTTGCCTCTGTATCCATAAGCACTGGATATGTATAACCATTTTCTTCCAAAAATGCGGTGATTTCCTCCTCTGAGCCTTCCTGCCCCATATTCGGCGCGGCTACTCCCAGGACGATTACTGCGTCATCTCCTTCCGTAGGAGAATTTTCATACAGTTTCTGGATATCCGGCATCTCCGCCTTACATGGCGGACACCAGGTAGCCCAAAAGTTCAGAAAAATGGTCTTTCCTTTATAATCCTCCAGCCTATGCGTATTGCCATACTGATCTTTTAGTTCAAAATCTACCGCCGGAAGCACAGGACGAGATTCGGCATCCGCAGCTTTTGTATCTGTGTCTGTGCTGTCAGCCTCTGTGCCTGCACCTGTTTCAGGATTACTGTCCGGCTCTGTCTCTGAGGCAGCATCGGTTTCCATGTCCGTATTTGTTCCGGCAGTTTCTGTCCCCTTGTCCCCCGCCGTTTTCTCTGCATTTACCGTATTTTCCATCGTTCCGGAGATCCTTGAAAGATAGCCGGTCACATCATTCATCTTGCCTGTAAACATCAGAACCCCCATCAGCACCATAAGCACGCCGCCAAGCTTTACCGTATACTGTACTGCGCCCCGGTACTTTTTAAACAGTTCCAGAAGTCTTGTAGTAAACAGTCCTACAAACAAAAACGGAAGCACAAAGCCCAGCGTGTACACCCCGATCAGCCCAAAGCCCTGAGCCTTGGTAGCCGCCGAGGCTGCCATCAGAAGGACACTGGTTAAAGCAGGCCCTACACAGGGCGTCCATGCAAAGCTGAAGGTAAATCCCATAATCAGCGCCGTAAAGGGCGACATGGCCAGACGATCCAGCCGGAAAGGCAGCCGATGTTCTCTTCCAAGCACCGCAGATGTTCCAAATATCCCCAGCTGATACAGGCCAAACAGCATCACCAAAATCCCTCCGGCCCTGGCAAACATAGTCTGATTGCTGTGGAAAAAGCTTCCCACTGCCGATACGCCAAGACCCAGCAGAAAAAATGCAAAGCTTACTCCCACCACAAAGCACGCTGTATGAATCATCACCTTGCTCTGCTTGTAATAAATCCTTCCGTCCTCCCCCTTCACTGCTGTCCCGCCGGACAGATAGCCGATATAAAGAGGCAGCAGCGGCAGTACGCATGGCGAGAAGAAGCTCAAAAGTCCCTGTAAAAATACGGTGACTGCCGATATGCTCACATCCAATGTAAATCCCATAAAAACCTCCTGAAAATAATGTAACGATTCAGCCACGCAAGCGCTATCAAGCACAAACGTACTCCTTTTATACCGTGACAATACGTCTTTTGTCAAGCGGTTCCCCGGTTTTCCTCTTTTCATTCCTCCTTTGCAGACCAAGCTTTCTCAAAACCTTACAAAAATATGACATTTCAGAGAAACGCGTCAGAAAAAGTTCACTTTTTTCTCACAGGCCTCATGATATACTCTTACTCAGAAATATCATTTTACCCGGAGAATGGAATTTTTCCTCAAGGTGTGGTATAATGCAGCCTCAGGAAAGGAGTTTTAAAACCATGAAGCATATTTCGGCACCCGCCATATCCATGGCGCTTTCTATTTTCATAGCATCTTCTGCCCCTGCCTCTCCCCTTTTGGAGACGGACAGAACGGATACCGATTTTTCTCTCTTTTTCAGCGGTCCCGGCGTGGAGATCGTATCACAGGGAGACGAATATTCCGAATATCAGTGGGCCCTGCGCAACACAGGAAACCTTCAGCGAACGGAACGGAAACTGAATATCCGTACTCTCGATCATATCAATGTACACTACGGTGAAAACGGCATCGACGGCATTGCCCTGCCCCCTCTTGGCCCCAGCAACTATGACGCTATCAGGACAAACGCCGTAGCTGGGATCGATATCAACATTGAAGAAGCCTGGCAGCTCTATCAGCAGGCAGAAAACAAGCGCCCCGTTACCGTTGCTGTCATAGATACCGGAATTGACACCTCTCACCCGGATCTGAAAGACGCCATCTGGGTTAATGAGGACGAGATTCCCGGTGATGGCATTGACAATGACGGCAACGGCTATATTGATGATGTGAACGGCTGGAATTTTATTTCCAATAATAATCAGATTTATGTTGGGGACGAGGACAGCCACGGCACCCATGGCGCAGGTACCATTGCTGCCTCAAAGGCCAACGGCGGAATTGCCGGAATCGCAGACAGTGGTTACGTAAAAATCATGGTTTTAAAAGCTCTTGGAGGCGAAGACGGCAAGGGAACACCCGAAAGCGTCATAGAGGCTGTCCGCTACGCCCAGGCAAACGGTGCGCAGATCTGCAATTTAAGCTTTGGCTCCAGCCAGTCTACCCCTGAATTTGAATCTGCCATCCGCGATTCAAATATGCTCTTTGTGGTAGCTGCCGGCAACGGCAATCAGTACGAAATCGGCTACGATATCGACAAATACCCGGTCTATCCGGCCAGCCTGCCATTTGATAATGTGATCACGGTAGGGAACCTGATGTTCAACGGCCGCCTGGATGAAAGCTCTAACTACGGCTGTGCAAGCGTAGATCTGGCCGCTCCCGGCACCTATATCTTAAGCGCCATTCCCGGCAATGCATACGCCTACATGAGCGGTACCTCCATGGCTGCCCCCATGGTTACCGGAGCCGCCGCCCTTCTCTACTCCGGCCGCCCCGATTTAAACCTTACCGATATAAAAACCGCCCTGCTTTCCACTGTTCATAAACTTGCGCCATTGAAAGAGAAAACCGTATCCGGCGGTATGCTGGATGTGTCGGCGGCCATGAAGTGGCAAAAATAATACAATTTATGTAACTGCTCAGGACGCGGGAAAACAGGTATTCAGCTCGCTTATAAGCATGATTTCGCACTTGTTTTCACATATAAGCATCCCCGTCCTGAATTATTACCAATATTATACAAAAAAACAGCCTCCCGCACCCTAACGCGGAAGGCTGTTTTCTATTCTCACTCTCTCATCCCGTTTCTTACACCGGGTAAGCCTTATTTTCCTTATCAGCCACAGTCACATCAACCTTGCGCTGCTGTGCCTCTCTGTACTGGAAGAATTCCTTGGCTACAGCCGGGAACAGAGCATAGCTTAATACATCTTCATCCTGCTGTTTCCACTGTGCGCATTCCTTCTCGAACTGCGGAAGCTGAGGCTTGATCAGATCTGCCGGACGGCAGGTGATCGGTGTCTCGTCGCCAATGATCTTCTTCTGGACTTCCGGATCAAACGGCTTTACAGTCTGGCCAAATTCTCCCAGCATGATCTTCTTGGACTCCTTGGGAACCATCTTGTAGCGTTCGCCCATAATTACGTTGAGAACGGCCTGCGTACCAACGATCTGAGAAGAAGGCGTTACCAGAGGCGGCTCACCGAAATCCTTTCTTACTCTTGGAATTTCCTCCAATACCTGCTGGTACTTGTCCTCCTGTCCTGCTTCCTTCAACTGATTTACCAGGTTGGAAAGCATACCGCCGGGTACCTGATACTGGAGAGTCTTGATATTTACCCCCAGAACCTTTGGATTTAAAAGGCCGCTCTTTAATGCTTCCTCGCGGATCGGCTGGAAGTGGTTTGCAATCTCTGCCAGCAGGTTCTGATCATAGCCGGTGTCATATGGTGTGCCTCTGAAAGTCTCAACCATAACCTCGGTTGCCGGCTGGCTGGTGCCAAGCGCCAGAGGCGACATTGCGCAGTCGATGATCTCACATCCTGCCTCTACTGCTTTTAAATAAGTCATAGAAGCAACGCCGGATGTGTAGTGGGTATGCAGGTCGATAGGCAGCTTGGTTCCTTCTTTTAAGGCCTGTACCAGCTCAGCTGCCTTATATGGAGTCAGAAGGCCGGCCATATCCTTAATGCACAGGGAATCTGCGCCCATATCCTCGATCTTTCTTGCGATGTCTCTCCAGTAATCCAGCGTATAAGCATCACCCAGAGTGTAGCACAGGGCGATCTGCGCGTGGCCGTTTTCCTTCTTGGTTGCCTTAACGGCTGTGTCCAGGTTGCGGATATCGTTTAAGCAGTCGAAAATACGGATGATATCAATACCATTTGCAATCGACTTCTGTACGAAATACTCTACTACATCATCTGCATAGTGATTATATCCCAGAATATTCTGTCCACGGAACAGCATCTGCAGCTTTGTATTCTTAAAGCCATCTCTTAATTTTCTTAAGCGCTCCCATGGATCTTCTTTTAAGAAACGCAGGCAGGCGTCAAAGGTAGCGCCTCCCCAGCACTCTACTGCATGGTAGCCAACCTGATCCATCTTCTCAATGATGGGGAGCATCTGCTCCGTTGACATTCTGGTAGCAAGCAAAGACTGATGGGCGTCACGCAGGACGGTCTCCACGATCTTTACCGGCTTCTTCTCTATCTCTGCCATAGTTAATATTCCTCCTTGATAAATATTCCCTTTTATACTCCAAATACTGCCATAAAGGTACCGGCTGCAACGGCCGTACCAATCACGCCTGCCACATTTGGCCCCATTGCGTGCATCAGCAGGAAATTGGTGGGATCGTACTCAGAACCGACCTTCTGGGATACGCGGGCTGCCATAGGTACAGCGGATACGCCTGCGGAGCCGATCAGGGGATTGATCTTTCCTCCTGTCAGCTTACACAGGAGTTTTCCTAAGAGAACGCCGCCTATGGTACCAAAGATAAACGCGATCAGACCAAGAAAAACGATTTTGAGCGTTGTTACATTTAAGAAAGCCTCAGCGCTTGTAGTAGCACCTACGGATGTACCCAGCAGGATAACTACAATGTACATCAGCGCATTGGACGCAGTCTCCGCCAGCTGCTTTACAACGCCGCTCTCACGGAACAGGTTGCCCAGCATCAGCATACCTACCAGAGGCGCGGTAGAAGGCAGGATCAGGCAGACTACGATGGTTACAATGATAGGGAACAGGATCTTCTCCAGCTTGGATACGGAGCGAAGCTGCTCCATCTTGATCCTGCGCTCCTTATCCGTTGTCAAAAGTTTCATAAACGGCGGCTGGATGATCGGCACCAGAGCCATATAGGAATACGCCGCAACGGCAATGGGGCCCATGATCTGTGTCTGTCCCAGCTTGCTGCACAGGAACAGGGAGGTCGGACCGTCTGCTCCGCCAATAATGGAAATTGCTGCAGCCTCCTTTCCTGAGAATCCCAGGAAAATGGCTAAGAAATAGGCTGTATAAATACCCAGCTGAGCAGCAGCGCCCATAAGAAAACTGATGGGGTTAGCGATCAGAGGGCCGAAGTCAGTCATAGCACCTACGCCTAAGAAAATCAGAGAAGGCAGGATACTCCACTCATCCAGAGTGAAAAAGTACCACAGCAGACCGCCTACGCCATTAGAAGATTCTTCCGGTGAATACATGATCTCCGGATAGATGTTTACAAGCAGCATACCAAATGCAATTGGAATCAGCAGCAGCGGTTCGAACCCCCTTCGAATCGCCAGATACAAAAATACCAGTGCCACGCCAATCATCATATAATTTCCAGGGGTCAGATGAAAAAACGCCATCTGACCCAGAAGGTTTGTTGCCAAATTGCCAAAATCCATAACGCTACCTCCATAATGTACCCCCCAGCATTGGGGGTTCATCCTTCCGATCAGTTCAGAGTAGCCAGAACAGCGCCGGACTCAACCGCATCTCCCGTAGATACATTGATGCTTGCAACCGTTCCGTCCTGAGGAGCCACGATATCGTTCTCCATCTTCATGGCTTCAAGCACCAGTACCGTTTCTCCCTTCTTTACAGCCTGACCTACAGCTGCCTTCACACCTACGATTTTGCCTGGCATAGGAGCGGTCACCTTAACGGAGCCTGCTGCGCCTGCCGGGGCTGCTGCAGGTGCTGGCGCAGGCGCTGCCTCAGGTGCGGGGGCTGCTGCAGGCGCAGGTGCCGCTGCGGGTGCTGCCACAGGTGCCGGGGCTGCTACAGGAACTGCTGCCACGGGGGCTGCTGCGCCTTCTTCAACGGTTACTGCATATGCTTTTCCATTTACTGTAATGGTATATGTTTTCATGATCGATTTCCTCCTTGATTTAAAATGAATCCTTATCTTCTTCTGGAACTGCTCACACGGCGGATCGAGCGTACCACCAGTCCGTTGGGCGATGTCCCTTCATATGCTGCGATGGCTGCGGCCATAACCGCTGCCAGTTCCGCATCGTCTGCCAGTTCAGGTCCGGTCACTGCCGGAGTTCCTGCCTGAACCGGAACCGAGGCTGCTGCAGGTGCAGGCGCAGGCGCTGCCGCATTCTCCTTCTTTCCCTTTTCCCATGTGTGGATAATCTTAAAGCAGGCAATCAGAAGGCTGATGAAAATCAGAACACAGAACACGGTTCCCATACCGACTCCGGTATACACACTGGCTGTTTTTAACAGAGAGCTTATGGAGTTATCCTCCTCTGTACCTGTGGACATATCCGTAAACTGGGCCTCCAGCTGTCCCGTAGCCATATTGAGGTTCATCACATACTTTTTGGTTCCCTGTGTAAACTCTACAGGAAGGATCACCGTGTAGCTTCCGTCCTCCAGAAGAACCACCGAGCCGTCCTCGATATCAATGTGCTTTAAGCTGCCCATCTCCTCCCGGACTTCTAACTGCTCCTCATAAAGCCCCGCACTGGCGGTATCGCCCTGGGCCTCTGCCAGCTGTGCCTGTACAATCAGCTGCTCATCAGAAGCTCCCAGCGTCTGGGCCGCAGAAAGAATGAGGGCATCCGCCATGGAATCCTCCACCGGCGTACCGTCTGTACTGATGGATAATGCCTCTGTGTCTGTTTCCTTCTGAGAGCAGGCAGACAGGCTTACCAGGCAGGCAGATACAAGGGCTGCCGCTGCCATCCGTTTTAATAATCGTCTCATATACATGTCACCCCTCTTTAAACCGTGCCATGCTTCTTTGACGGACGGTCCTCACTTTTTGTATAAAGCATCTCAAAGGCAGCTGCCAGTCTCTGGCGTGTCTCTTCTGCCTTGATAATATCGTCTACATAGCCTCTTCTTGCAGCAGCCATCGCGCCGGACTGAGCCTTTGCGTACTCTGCCGCCTTCTCATTGATGAGAGCCACCGCGTCATCGCTGGCCTCGATCTCCTTTGCATACATAATCTTAACCGCCTCATCCGGCTCCATGGTGCCGATCACGGCATTGGGCCAGGCGTATACCAGATCAGATCCCAGGCTCTTGCTGCCCATGGTAAGGCCGGCGCTTCCCAGTGCTTTTCCTGTCACTACGGTCACCTTGGGAACTGTGGCGTTTGCGTATGCGTAAGTCAGACGGGCTGCTGCCTTTGCAATCGATTTCTCACTGCACAGACTTGCCTTATAGCCGTTTACATTTGCAATCGTCAGTACCGGAATACTGAAAGCATCGCAGAAATTGATGAACTCCGCTGCCTTGCCGCAGCCCTTGCCAGACAGAACAGACTCAAAGTCCTCTGTCTTATTTCCATCCTCATAGAGCTCTGTACGGTTTGCCACGCAGCCTACGGTCACGCCGTTTATACGGATAAGGGCTGTCACCATAGAGGGTTCATAAGCCTTCTTTATTTCCATTACAAAATGATTATCAGAGATCATGGATAATGCCTGCACAGGGTCTCCTGCCACTCCCTCAATGCCGGTGCACATACGGTTCAGATCATCCTGACAGTCGGCCTCGGAAAAATCCTCCTCGTTGTTTGCGGGCAGAATAGATACCAGTGTGCGGATCTGGGCCAGGATCGAAGCCTCGTCTCCCGTAAAATCAACCGCTCCGGTCTCTTTGCTCTGGAACGCAGCTGCCGCTGTGTCGCATTTTGCCTTGTAATTGCCCTCTAACGCGTTTGGAGCATTTACAAAGAGCTGGGCGGACTTCTCCTCCATAAAGGTGAAATCTGCCATACCTGCTGCTACTGCCATACCGCCGCCGCAGGTGCCGAAAACTGCCATAATCTGCGGGATCACACCAGATGCCATGGCCTGGCTTAAGTACAGCTTACCAAAACCATCCAGCGCATCCGTAGCCTCCTGTAAACGCAGTCCGGCACAGTCCACCAGTCCGATCACAGGCGCTCCCATTTTCATAGCCATGGAATAGATGCTACAGATCTTCTTTGCGTGCATCTCGCCCATAGAGCCGCCCAGTACGGATGCATCCTGGCTGTATACATAAACCAGGCACCCGCCGATGGTACCGTATCCGGTAACCACACCGTCAGCCGGTGTTTCCTGCTCAGTCATGTTAAAGTCCGTGTTTCTAGCGGTGATATACGCGCCGACTTCAACAAAACTGTTCTCATCAAGCAGAGCTGCAATACGGCTGCTTGCTGAAGTTTGTGCTGAATTACTCATTTTCCAGTCCTCCATCATTCTTAAGTCTACAATATTAGACGGAATTGCTTTCAATCCCAGTGCAATCCCGCATAAAGACAAAAATATTGCCATATATGATTATAATAAGATTTTTGTCAAATGGCAAGCCCCCCAGATCAGGAAATTGCCTGTTTTCGATAAATTATTAACAAATTTTAAGAAAAATACAGACGCTGTCCCCATACCTGCTCCCAAACAGCCGATTGTTTTTTATGAGGTATGTGCGGCAGCGCCCACTTTATGCGTGTTTATCTGTATATTTTTACATTTCCCGTTCAATGAACAATCATTAACAGAATCTTACAATTATTTAATGTAACAGTTCAGGCCAGGTAGAAAACATATACGGAGTTTTCTTTCCTTGCGGCAGCGGCTGGTTACATTCCAAAGAAACGGTCATGGATGGCCTGAACCGCCTGATCTGCATCCTTCTTATCTACCAGCACAGATATCTTGATCTCACTGGTGGAAATCATGTTGATATTGATGCCTGCATCGTAGAGCGCCTCAAACAGCGTTGCCGCCACACCGGGATTGTTGATCATGCCTGCTCCCACCACAGAAACCTTAGCCACGTCGCAGTTTGTCTCCAGACGGCTGTAGCGCAGTTCCTCTTTCTGCTCGATCAGAAGCTCCGAAGCCTTCTTAAGATCCTTTTCCGCTACTGTAAAGCAGATATCCTTTCCTTCCTCATGGCCGATGCCCTGAAGGATGATATCCACATTCACCTGATTTCTGGCTAAGAGGGAAAACACTTTAAATGAGGTGCCGATCTCATTCGGTACGCCGATGAGGGCGATCCTTGCAATATCCTTATCCTTTGCCACACTGCTGATATATGAACGTTCCATACGTTTTGCAACTCCCTTCACTTTTGTTCCCGGATGGCCTGTAAAACTTGACAGAACCTCCATTTTTACATTATATTTTCTCGCCAGCTCTACGGAGCGGTTGTGGAGCACCTGTGCGCCTAACGTAGCCAGTTCCAGCATCTCGTTGTAAGTTACCTCATCCAGCTTTCTTGCCCCTGTCACTTTTCTCGGGTCCGCGGTGTAAACACCCTCCACATCCGTATAGATCTGACACAGATCAGCTCCCAGCACTGCGGCCAGCGCTACCGCTGAGGTATCGGAACCTCCTCTTCCCAGGGTCGTTATATCGTGATTTCTGTCCACACCCTGAAACCCTGTGACAATAACGATCTTCTTCTGGTTCAGCTCTGCCTCGATGCGCTCCGTATCCACCTTTTTGATCCTTGCATTTCCTGAAACGGTATTGGTAATCACGCCGGACTGCCAGCCCGTAAGAGAGATCACCGGATACCCCATAGCCTCAATGGCCATGGCGCAGAGAGAGACTGAGATCTGCTCACCGGTAGATAAAAGCATATCCATCTCACGGCTGGAAGCCTCAGGATTGATCTCCCTCGCCTTCTCAATCAGGTCATCCGTGGTATCGCCCTGGGCCGACAGCACTGCCACCACCTGATTCCCTGCCTTATATGCGTCCGTAATGATCCTTGCAACATTGCGAAGCCTCTCTGTGTCTGCCACGGAGGTTCCGCCGAATTTCTGTACGATCAAACTCATATCCGTTTTCCTTCCTTCGCCCGGTCTGCGGGTAAATATACAGGAGCGATGGCCAAACGACCATCGCTCCAACCTATACCATATTTTACTCAAATGATGCTGTTTGTCAACTTGTTTCCCCTTATCCTTTTACTGCGCCCATGGTAATTCCCTGGGTGAAATAATTCTGGAACATCAGGAAAACGGCAACGATGGGAACCGCCGCCAGAGCCGCACCTGCCATGATCACACCATAGTTCGTGGAGAACTCCTGCTGCAGCGTTGCCACACCCAGGGAGATGGTCAGATTGGTTCTGGAATTTAACATTACCAACTGCATGAAATAATCGTTCCAGGTATTGATAAAGGTAAAGATAGCCAGCGCTCCCAGACCAGGCTTTACGATCGGCATAACAATGTTTGTAAAGGTGCGGATCTCTCCGCTTCCGTCAATCTTTGCCGCCTCTAAAAGCTCGGTAGGAACATTTTCGCTGAACTGTTTCATCAGGAAAATACCAAAGGGCCAGCCGCATAAAGGAAGGATCACAGCCCAGGAGGTATCATGGATCCCCATAAAGGAAACCAGTTTCATAAGAGGCACCAGAATTACCTGCTTTGGAAGAGCCATGGCAAACACGAAGATACTAAACAGCAACTTATCGCCGTAGAACCGTTTCTTCGCCAGCACATAGCCCGCCATAGAGGAGGCAATGCAGACAATGATCAGCGTCAGCGCAGCGATAAAAATACTGTTGATAAGCCACTGAAGAGCCGGATTCTGAAACAGCTTCTCGAAGTTTTCCATGGTGGGATGCAGCGGGAACCATTCCGGCGGAAGCTTGATCGTTACCTTCTGGGATTTGAACGCGCCTGTCAGGATCCAGTAAAACGGGAAGATAAAGACCACGCTGAGCAGAAGCAGGAATGTCATGGACAGGATGTCCAGGATTTTTACTTTATTTTTCATCTTCTCTTCCCCCTTAATATTCAACGTCGCTGCCCAGAGCCTTAAACTGGACAAAGCTGATAAAGCCGATGATCAGCGCCAGAATTACCCCCATGGCATTTGCATAGCCGTATTCAAACTTCTTAAAGGCCGTTTCATACAGATAGTACATGATCGTTGTGGTTCTGTAGTTGGGGCCGCCGGATGTCAGCAGCTGAATCAATGAGAAGCACTGGAAGGAGTTAATGGTGGTGATAACTACAATGTACAGAGTGGTAGGCAAAAGACTTGGCCACTTAATTTTCCAGAATACCTGAAAATCGTTGGCACCGTCTACCTGTGCCGCCTCCACATAGTCCTTGGGTACATTTCCCAGAGATGCAATGTAAAGGATAATGGGCTGGCCTACGCTGGTGGTGATCAGGATAATCAGGATGGCCCAGAGTGCAAATTTCTTATCACCGGTCCACATGATATTTTTATCGATCACATCCATGGATTTTAACAGCCAGTTCAGGATACCGTTTAACGGATCGTAGATCCATTTCCACACAACAGTAACAGCTACCGTACCGGTTACGACCGGCAGGAAGAACACACAGCGGAAAAAGGACCGTGTCACCGGATTCTTCTCATAGGTCATGGCTGCCACAAAAAGTGCAAATAAAACGGTGATGGGAACGGAGCCTACTACCAGAAGCAGGGTGTTCACCAGGGACTTCTGCCATACAGGATCTGCAAACATCGTGGTATAGTTAGACAGCCCGGTAAATGTCATTCCCTTCATATTGTAGCGGAAAAAGCTGGTGACTACGCCCATTCCCATGGGAACCAGCACAAAAATGATAAAAAACAGCATGGCCGGTAAGAGGAACGCGTAGGAAACAAGCGTTTCCCGCATTCTGATCTTGTTGATTTTCCTTGACTTCATGGTAGATCTCTCCTTCTAAAAGTGACTCCCCATACTACAGGCCGTAATATGGGGAGAATCCCTGCTTTCACCCTTCTCATCTGTAAGGGCTTTTGCTGTATTACTGAGCGTTTATAATGGACTGATTTGCCTTTGCTACAAAATCATCCAGAGCGGCCTTCGGCTCAGCGTCGCCATTGATCACTGCCTGAAGCATTGGGAACCAGTAGGTTCTCATCTCGGCAAATCCAGGAATCGTATTATAGTATGGAGAATAATATTTGCTGAGGGAAGCGTAGAATGCCATATCCTCATCGCCTTCATATAAATCGCCCATAGACTGGCGAACCGGGAATACACTGGTCTTTACTACATTCTTTGGCCCCCACTCTTCGTCGTTGCAGACAAAGTCGATAAACTTCTTGGATGCCTCAGCTCTTGCCTCATCGCCGTTGTCAAATACACAGAAGCCATTTACAAGGTATTCAAGAGCAGGCTTTCCGTCCTCAGACGGGAATGGAAGGGCAATGGCCTCAATTCCGTTCTCATTTAAGGTTTCTGCTCTCTGGCTTGCAAGGCCTGGAGACCATAAAGTAGTAAATGCTGTGTTGCCTGCTACAAACTGGTCAACGTCCTCGCCGCCGTTGTATGCGGAACCATTTAACATATAGCCGTTATCTACCCACTCCTTGATCTTGGTCATGGCCTTTACGCCGCCTTCATCGTTCAATGTGTATGTAGTGATCTCAGGATCCGTTACGGAGCTGTCATAGAGATTGGTCACAAATGCGCGGATACCCTGATCACCGCCCTGTCCGGAGCAGTATACGGTGCCGCCCATGAAGCCTGCCTCAGAAAGTTTCTTCATCATCTCCTCAAACTGCTCTGTGGTCCAGGTACGGTCACCCTCCAGATTGATGCAGTCCATAGCGCCCGCTTCCTCTAAGGCGTTCTTGCTCACTGCCATGCAGAAAGCCGCGCTGCTGATGGGATACATATAGTAGCTGTCACCGGACTTGCAGGCATTTAACAGCGCCTCATTATCAACATCCTTCGTAAACTCATCTGTAAACATATCATCCAGAGCTACCAGCTTTCCGTTCTGTGCATAGGAAATGATACGTCCGGGAGCATCAAAGAGAACGTCGCATACCGTTCCCGCCTCAATCGCTGCGGTGATTTTTTCCGGCCCGGAAGTGAAATCAATGGTCTCAAGCTTCACCTTGATATCAGGATTCTTTGCCTCAAAGGCATCTATGATCCCTTGCTCATACGTGCCTGCGGGATTATTCCCGTCCTGTGCAAATGTAGGGAACGCCCACCAGGTAATCTCTGTCACTCCTTCAGCAGAAGTCCCTTCAGATCCTTTGGATGCGGCTTCTGTGTTCTTTGCCTCTTCTGCCTTGGTATCTGCCTGTGTGCCGGCTGTCTGTTTGTCTCCCCCGCCGCAGCCTGTGAGCATGGATGCTGTCATGGCTGCCGCCAGACCCAAAGATAACATTTTCTTCATAAGAAAATTCCTCCTTCTCATTTCTCCCCGCTCCCGCCCTGTACCCCTGGCAGGAACATTTCTTTGTTGTTGAAATGATTATAGCACGGTTTTTTCTTTTTGTCAATTTGCCCGAAAAAAATTTCTTTTCTTTTTATTCATTGTGTTTTTTAGTTTTAAACCCAAAAAAACAGGGAGTTTCTCTTCTGCATTTTTATGCATTATGCGAAACTCCCCAAAAATACCCTCTTATATTTTACACAATTTCTGATTTGCAAACGAATCCTGCAGAATGGCACTGAAAATTTTTTCTTTTATTTCATCCTACAGCTTTGCAATTGCAGCGTCGATCATTGCAGCGCATTTTCTTACCTGCTCCATATCCTCAGGAATCAACCCCGGCATCGGCTTTCTCACACTGCCCAGTTCAAGTCCCTCTCTTATCTTTAAGATCTCTTTCATTACAGCGTAGAGATTTCCATGGCAGGCGCACATAGCATAGATGATCGCGTCCGCGGCATACTGGATCTGTCCGGCAGCCTTGTACTCGCCTTTTTGGCACAACTCATAGATCTTCAGATACAGTTCCGGCATTACCCCATAAGTACCTCCGATACCGCCGTCTGCACCCATGGCCAGTCCGGATACCAGCTGTTCATCCGGCCCATTAAATACTACGAAATCCTTTCCGCCCTCCATTTTAAACATCTGGATATCCTGTACGGGCATTGAACTGTTTTTAACGGCAGCTACCCTCGGATTCTTTTTCATCTCTTTAAACAGAGGCATGGTCAAGGCTACGCCTGCCAGCTGTGGAATATTGTAGATCACAAAATCCGTATTGGGCGCCGCAGCGGAAATATCATTCCAGTACTGGGCAATGGCGTGCTCGGGCAAATGAAAATAGATAGGGGGAATGGACGCGATCGCATCTGCTCCCAAACGCTCCGCATGAACTGCCAGTTCGCAGCTGTCCTCGGTATTATTGCAGGCTACGTGGGCAATGACGGTCATTTTCCCTTTGACCACTTCCAGCACTGCCTCCAGCACTGCCTTGCGCTCTTCCTTGCTCTGATAGATGCACTCGCCGGAGGAACCTCCCACATAAACGCCCTTTACTCCCTTTTTCAGCAAATGCTCTGCCAAAGCCTTCGTGCGTTCTCTGCTTACGCTTCCATCCTCCTCATAGCAAGCGTAAAATGCCGGAATAATCCCCTGATACTTTGTAATATCTCTCATGTTGCTCCACCTTTCTCCGCCCGATGCAGAGCCTGTTTCCTGCTCCATCCTATCGGCTTTCCCCGCAAAGGGCTGTTTCTTTATTGTGATACCATCAGTATATCACTTTAATTGTTTTTTTTCAACATTTCTATAAAAGTAAAAATTTTTTCTTTATTTTCTTTGTAAAAAAGCGATGCTTGGGCATCGCCTTTCTCAATACGTTTATACCCTTTGGTTCTTTCCGTCAACACAGCTTTTCCAGAACGGATCCAGACGTTTTCTCATTATTCACGCTGCATTGTTCAAAATACCTGCGATAATACTCTGTATAGATCAGATCCACCAGGAACAACTGGCTGATCTCTGCGGAAGTGGAGCCGCCCTGAAGCGGACCTTCATTCGCGCCTGACAGCAGAGTGACGTCTGCGTGGGAACTCAGCGGTGATTTTACAAAGCGGGTGATGCAGATAATCCTGGCTCCCGCCCGCTTTGCAACCTCTGCCACATGAATGGTGTCCTTAGTGGCTCCAGAATAGGAAAATACCACTGCCACATCTCTCTCATCCATGGTAGCCGCCGCCATCGCCTGCATATGGCTGTCCTGTATACAAAATACTTTGTTTTCAATACGCATAAATTTATTCATGGCCTTCATGGCAGTGAGCATACTTGCGCCCACGCCGAAGAAAAATACCTTTCTCGCACCGTGAATCAGAGTAATGGCCCGTTCAATGTCCTCTTCACGGATCATGGAAAACGTCTCATTCAGCGCATTTATATTCGTATTTAATACCTTTCTTGCCAGCTCTCCAAAGGAATCCTCCATGGAAATATTATTTCCCGTAAACTGGTCCACCTGTTCCTGGCCTTTGCTGATGCTCAAAGACAGCATCATCTTAAACTCCTGATAGCCCTTCAAGTCCATTGTCTTGCAGAACCGGAACACACTGGTATCTCCCACCTCACAGGCCTCTGCCAGGTCGGTGATGGACATAAACAGTACGTCTCTGGGATTTGCCAGAATATAATCTGCCACTTTCTTTTCTGCTTTTGTAAACTGATTATATGCGGACTTGATACTTGTTATAAAATCTCCCTGCATATGATCTTTTCCTCTCAATCTAACGTCTTTTTTCCATTTTATCTATTTTCGTTTTCGTTGTCCAGACCTTTTCCGGCTTTTATCTGATTTTTCACCGGCTGCAGAAGATATTTATGCTGTTTGCAAAGAGTTCTTCCACTTATTGGAATTATCTGTTTTATTTCTCCTCTTTTCTGCTTCCCAGCCAGGCTGCGCCTAAAAGTCCTGCCCGGTTTCCCAGAGCCGCCGGAAGAATCTTTACATCCCGAAAACTCGGCATAATACGGTCCAGCGTCCGGCATCTCACCTGTTCGGTCACATAAGGCTGCGCCATCACTCCGCCTCCTAGAATCACACAGGATGGATTAAAAATGTGAATCAGGGTCTGAAGGCCGTTTACGATCTCATCGATCCAGCCATCCACCTCCGCCTTTACCTGAGGACGTTTTAGGGCGGCAAATATTTTTCTGCCGTCCGACAGTTCCGGATCCAGGGCTTTTACACGCGCTACCAGGGCGGTGGTAGAGGCATACTTTTCATAACAGCCGCTAAAGAATTCACCCTCTCTGCGTTCTTCTGGATGCACCAGAAGGCCTCCGAACTCTCCTGCTGAAAAAGCGCAGCCATGGTATACCTTTTTATCCATCACGATTGCACCGCCCACGCCCGTACCGTAGGTCAGGCAAAGGAAATCATTTTCCTTCGCTCCGGCCCCAAAAATCCCCTCTCCAACAGCCGCGGCATTGACATCGTTTTCAACGGCCACCGGCACAGAAAAGCGTTCCTCCAGTATGCGGCGGATTTCCATTCCCGTATAGCCTGGGATATTTTCGTTTGCATAACGAATCACTCCCCTCTCAGAATCCACCTGACCGGCCGTGCTGATGCCGATTGCATCGTAACCGCTGTAGCCCTCTAATATCTTTACAGCCTGCTCCATCACATAGCTGCCGCCAAGTCCGGCATTAGTAGGCGTCTCCCTTACTTCTTCCGTCTTGTCCTCTACACCCGTCCATACACCTGATTTAATGGACGTTCCTCCGATATCCAGTGCTGCTGCACGCATTTTTTCTCCTCTCTGCGGCACTGCCGGTATTCCCGCCGCCTCTGATCAGACGTCCTGGAAACAGCCGACAGGCCGACTCCCATTGACAGCAGTGCCACCCTGGGCAGTTTCTCCCCCCTAACGGTTCTTCACTGCCGCCATAAACCGATTGGCAATTTCTAATGGCCTGGTAATCGCGCCGCCTACCACAATAGCAAACGCCCCGGCATCCAGCATCTTCACCGCCTGATCCGGGTAATGGATCTTGCCTTCCCCGATCACCGGTACGTCCACCGTCTCTGCCAGACGGCGCACCAGCTCATAATCCGGCCCATCTGTTTTGGGCGAGTCTGCCGTATAGCCGCTCATGGTCGTTCCCACAATATCCATTCCAAGCTTCCAGGCATTGATCCCCTCCTCGTAATTGGAAATATCTGCCATCAAAATAGCATCTGGATACTTCTTGCGCACCTCTGTCATAAATTCATTTACCGTTTTTCCGTCTCCCCGTTTCCGCAGAGTGCAGTCAAGAGCAATTACATCGCTTCCCACAGCCGCCAGCTCATCCACTTCCTTCATGGTAGGCGTGATATAGCCTTCAAATCCAGGATACTGAATCTTCACCAGGCCGATCACTGGAAGCCCCGTCTCCTCCTTGATCGCTGCCACGTCCCGGATGCTGCTGGTACGGATCGCCGGCGTTCCCGCCATCTTTGCCGCTCTGGCCATCAGATACATCACGGATTTCTCCTCCACATACAACGGCTCCCCCGGAATCGCCTGACATGAAATAATCATCTGTCCTTTGATCCGCTCAAAAAACTCCTCCTTGTTCATAGAACTCCTCCTGTTCTCTGTGAAATATTTCTTCTATAACTATATCATAAAGAAATATTTTTTTCAATTACAAATGTGTGGGAATATTTTTTTATTAGATCCGAACGAGAAGCACAATATTTTTTTAATTCCCATGCAACTTTTTTTGTTTCTTCTGCGTCTAAGGATTGTAAATAAAAAAGCGCAGCTGCCATTCTGTTTCAGACAGCCGCAAATACTTATCCCTATATGGAGGTTTTATTATGAAAAAAAGAAATATTGCAGCAGTTATATTGACCACCCTTGTTCTTGCAACCGGATGCGGTGCACAGTCCTCCTCTGGTACGCAGGCCTCTTCCTCTGCACAGGTATCCTCATCTGCACAGACATCCTCTGCCGAGACGATCGCTGCCTCCGCCAAGACCGATGACGCCGGCGCTGCTTCAAAGGATACAGAAAATAAAACAGATGCAAAAACATCCACCATCACCGGTACCATTGACGATATTAAAGATTTTATGTTTACCATCACCGATGAAAAGGGCGACGCATATCCCATGTCTTTCGATGCTGCGCCTGAGGGCCTCTCTGATGTGAAGGCCGGCGATAAAGTCACCGTCACTTATACCGGTGAGCTGAGCGCAGTAGACGCCTTTACCGGAACCATCCTTTCCGTAAAGAAAGCCGCAAAATAATCCCGCAGGGCATCAAAACCTTTATATGTCCTGCCTGCCCTTTCACACAGACAAAAAACTGCCGCTGACAGAAAAGGCCCGCTTTAAAACGTCCGTTTCCTGCCAGCGGCAGTTTTTATCTCTTTTTTCTGCGGCCGCCCGCTCCCTTACTTATAAAGAGTCAGGCCATTCAGTAAAATCACCGGATCATCATAATCATTATCCTTTGACAGGGAAACCTCTACTCTCACCTGATTCTGTCCGGAAACATCCACGCCAAAATAAGTAACCTTTTCATTATAATGGATATCTCCTGACGTATATAGAACCTGATCATTATCCCCGTAAACGGTTACACGCGCCATCAGCCCGCTGTCAAACTGCGAGGAGGGGCCAAAGGAACCGTAAAGCAGCCGATACTCTCCCTTTGTGCTGCAGAGCACATAACTTCCCTTTCCCTTTAAGCGGATGGCATTCTCCCATCGATCCCCGCCGCCGGTTCTGGCAGAAGTCAGGATAGAATACCCCTTTGTGGAAATATCACTCATATTCTGTACAAGCTGAGCGGTACTGAGATCCGGGCTGTCTGCCGGCTCTACTGCGCCCTCCCCCGGTGTCCATACACCGTCTGCGCCAATGGTTCGTCCATCAATCACTGTACTCACAGCCATAACGCCGCTTGGATACAGATAATACCACTTTCCGCTGTCATCCTTCAGCCAGCCGGTCTGCATAGCGCCGGTAGCATCCATATAATACCACTGGCCGTCTATCTGCTGCCAGCCGGTAGTTACATAGCCGTCATTGTTCAGATAATAATATTTCCCGTTATCCTCCACCCACTCATTATATGCATACTTGTTGGCCCCCCGCTGATACTTCCACTGATCATTTACATATTTCCATGTACCTGCGTAGGACGGAACTGCCAGAGCCGCACTCAGTACAGCCGCCGCTGCAATTACTCCAAAACGTCTTTTCATGCCGCTTCTCCTTTCCAAAACAGGCAGAGCCGCTTACAGGGGCCATGCCAGGTTGATTTCCATTATAATTCAATTATATGAATTATGCAAGAAAGCCTTGGCCAGCCCCCTGTAATTTCATAGAATTTTCATATTTGGAGGCTGCGGATCACAAAATCCGGTTTCATTTCTCCCAGCTCCAAGTTCCGCAGACTGCTCCGTTTTCAATGCAGAGCAGCCTCTGGTTGCTGCTTCCCCGAAACACCAGAGTCAGGTCCTTCCTGGCCTCAACAAATTCGCCGTCCACCAGTACGTTCAGTTGTTGCAGCATCTTTTGGGTATATTCTGTATATGCCCGTCCTCCCTGCTGCATATCCACATCATAGAGATACCCACTGTAGCACCAGATGTCCTTATTGGGATACGTCTGTCGGATCCGCTTTAACAGCCCGGCTAATACCGGCTGGTTCTCAGGCTCAAAGGGTTCTCCTCCCAGAAGGGTAAAGCCCTGTATATAAGAAGGCTTTAAAAGTTCCAGAATCTTTTTTTCCGTTTCCTGCGTAAATGGCTTTCCATAGTCAAAATCCCAAGTCTCCGGGTTAAAGCATCCCCTGCAGTGGTGCCTGCAGCCGGATACAAACAAAGACACCCTGACGCCTGGACCGTTGGCAATATCACATTCCTTTATATTTCCGTAATTCACTCGTTTCACCCTACAATTTTCCTGAGTGTCTGTTTCAAGTTCTATTGGCTGCAAAAGCTTTGTGCCGCAGCCTTACAGATGAAGCACACGGTCGCGAATCTCCTGAGTCCGCCCCTGGTTCCAGAACTGAGTTCCGATATATCCACAGGTCCGCCGTGCCACAAACATCCGGTTCTGATCCCTGTTTTTGCAGTTCGGGCACTCCCAGATCAGCTTGCCGGATTCATCCTCCGTAATTACCATTTCTCCGTCGTATCCGCAGCACTCACAGTAATCGCTTTTTGTATTTAGTTCCGCGTACATGATATTGTTATAAATAAACTTCATCACAGACAGTACCGCTGGTATATTATTCTGCATATTGGGCACTTCCACATAGCTGACTGCGCCGCCGGGAGACAGTTTCTGGAACTCAGCCTCAAACTTCAGCTTGCTGAACGCATCGATTTTCTCAGACACATGGACATGATAGCTGTTGGTAATATAGTTTTTATCCGTTACCCCAGGAATCACTCCGAACCGCTTCTGAAGGCATTTTGCAAATTTATAGGTAGTGGACTCCATCGGGGTTCCATATACGGAATAACTGATATTCTCCGCTTCCTTCCATTCTCTGCACTTATCATTCAGCCGCTGCATCACCTTTAAGGCAAATGGACTTGCCTCAGGATCCGTATGAGACTTTCCAAGCATACGCATACACATCTCATACAGCCCCGCATATCCCAGTGAAATAGTCGAATATCCGTTGAAGAGCAGCTTATCGATCTTCTCTCCCTTCTTAAGACGGGCCAGAGCTCCATTCTGCCACAGGATCGGCGCTACATCCGAAATCGTTCCAAGCAGCCGTTCATGGCGGCATCTGAGCGCCCTGTGGCACAATTCCAGACGTTCATCCAGGATCCCCCAGAACTTATCCATATCACCCTCGCTGGAGCAGGCCACATCTACAAGGTTGATAGTTACAACCCCCTGATTAAATCTGCCGTAATACTTATGGCTTCCATCGGCATTTCTCTGGGAATCCTCAACAGTAAGGAAGGAGCGGCAGCCCATGCAGGGATATACGTCCCCCTGCTTTAACTCCTTCATAATCTTTGCAGAAATGTAATCCGGCACCATGCGCTTTGCTGTGCACCGAGCGGCCAGCTCTGTAAGCTTCCAGTATTTGGATTCCTCGAAAATGTTGTCCTCATCCAGCACATAGATCAGCTTCGGGAATGCGGGGGTGATCCAGACGCCCTTCTCATTCTTAACGCCCTGCATCCGCTGTACCAGGACTTCTTCAATGATCATGGCAAGATCATCTCTGGTCTGGCCCTCCGGCACTTCGTCCAGATACATAAACACGGTTACAAATGGAGCCTGGCCGTTACAGGTCATCAGGGTAATCAGCTGATACTGGATAGTCTGGATACCACTGCGGATCTCATCCCGCAGCCTGCGCTCCGTTACTCTGGAAATGATATTCTCATCCAGGGACTCACCGCACTCTTTGCGCTCTTCAATGACATTTTTGCGGATCTTCCGGCGGCTGATATCTACAAAAGGCGCCAGATGTGCCAGGGTAAATGACTGACCGCCATACTGATTGCTGGCAACCTGAGCTACAATCTGGGTCGTCACATTGCAGGCTGTAAAAAAGCTGTGCGGCTTCTCGATCAGCGTCTCACTGATCACTGTACCATTCTGCAGCATATCCTCCAGATTGATCAGATCACAGTTATGTTCTCTCTGGGCGAAATAATCGGTATCGTGAAAATGGATAATGCCCTCCTCGTGGGCCTTTACGATTTCCTCTGGCAGGAGCACACGGCGGGATAAATCCTTGCTGACCTCGCCGGCCATATAATCTCGCTGAGTAGAGTTGATCACCGGATTCTTATTGGAATTTTCCTGGTTGACCTCCTCGTTGATATTGTCCAGCAGGGACAGGATACCGTTGTCGGTGGTGTTTGATTTACGGGTGAGTTCTCTCTTATAACGGTAGCGCACATACTTCTGAGCCACCTCGTAGCCTCTCATAGCCATAATGCCGGTCTCCACCATATCCTGAATGTCTTCTACATTCACCGCATGGGTGGAATCATGCACCTTGTTGGCAATACTGTCAGCAATGGCAATGATCTGATAATCATTCATCTGGTGAAGCCTGTCCACCTCTGCATTTGCCTTGTGCACTGCATTTATGATCTTCTGGGAATTAAAGTCCACCTCTTCCCCGTTTCTCTTAATCACATTTGTCTTAACATCAACACTCATCCTGATCCCTCGCTCTTATTTTCATAAAATAAGCACCCTGGCTGTCCGATTTTTCCAAAACAACCACTAGATATAGTGCCAAATAATATACTACTACAAAATCCTGTGAAATGAAAGAGAAATCTGATAAAATGTTAAATTCAGACAATGGCTCCTTTAATCTCCAATAAATCGCCAAAAGCGCTGCGCCCCCACCTTTTAGAGGCTGCAGCGCCCGGTTTTCCCACAAGGTTACAGGGAAAGCGGTTTTCTGAAAATAAAACGTCCGTCTCCCGGCTTTCCCAAAAACTGGTTATTTTTCATGATCACATTTCCCCGCAGAAGCACTCTGTCAATGGCGCCTTTAACTTTCATTCCCTCATAGGCCGTATAATCAACTGCACTATGCATTTGGTCATGGGTCAGTACACGCTCCCTTGTCGGATCCAGGATGATCAGATCCCCATCGGCTCCTGGCTGCAGGCTGCCCTTTTGCGGATAAAGACCGTAGATTCTGGCCGGGTTGGCCGATACGACCTGTACCATCTGCTCCAGGGTGATCCGTCCTGCCATCACACCTTCAGAAAACATCAGGCTGATTCGCTCCTCCACTCCAGGCGCACCATTGGGGCATTTTGTAAAATCATCCTTACCCAGCTGTTTTTCCTTTCCGTAGTTAAATGGGCAATGATCCGTAGCCACAACCTGAATGTCCCCTTTTGCGATTCCCATCCACAGCGCTTCGCAGTCCTTTCTGGTACGCAGCGGCGGAGACATCACATATTTGAGCCCATCCTCCTGAAGATACTTGTCCTCTGTCAGCACCAGATACTGTATACAGGTTTCCACGAAAATATTCTTCTGTCCCTCACGTCTGGCTTCCTTCACTGCCTCCAGACTTTCCCAGCAGGAGAGATGGACGATATACACCGGAGCATCCCCGGCCAGTCTGGCCAGATACAGCACACGGCGCACCGCCTCAGCCTCCGCAAGATTCGGACGGCTCTTGGCGTGATAAATAGGGGCCGTCTTTCCCTCAGCCACCAGCTTTCCTCTTAAAAACTGCACCACCGCATGATTCTCACAGTGAAATGCGGTCACGCCTCCCAGCGCCTTCATCCGTTTTAAAACCTGCAGCACCCCATCATCGTCAATTTTAAAATCATAGGTCAGGTATACCTTGACACTGGGCACGCCGTCCTTTACCATATCGCCTAATTCATCCAAGATCTCACTATTTACGTGCTGGCAGGTTCCGTGAAATCCGTAATCGACCACAGCCTTTTTGTCAGCCAGCCCATGATATTCATTCAGCTGATAATGAAGAGGACACCCCGCAGGTCCAAAAGCCATATGATCCACAATGGAAGTAGTGCCCCCGCAGGCCGCCGCCACTGTTCCGTCATAAAAATCATCCACGGCCCGGCTGGCTCCCGCCTGGAGGTCCATATGTGTATGTACGTCCACCCCTCCCGGAAGCACATATTTTCCTGCAGCATCCACCACCTGAACACCTTCCTTTGCTAAAATGTCCAGATCTTTTCCTATTTGTGAAATCACTCCGTCCTCTATACAGATATCTCCCTGATACTGCTCTCCTGCCGAAACGATCGTTCCATTCTTAACAAAAACCTTCATCCGCAGCTCCTCCGTATTCCAATTCGTACAAACATTATAGCATAAAAGCTTTTACACTGCAAAATATCGGAGGATTTTATTAAATTTTCTGAAAACCATATCAAAAAAACGCTGCACAGCCATATAAAATATGACTATACAACGTTTTTCAAGTGCGGGCAACAGGACTTGAACCTGCACGTCTTAGACACCAGAACCTAAATCTGGCGCGTCTGCCAATTCCGCCATGCCCTTGTAAAATCATACTTTTCCGGCCCTCGCGCTAGATTCTTTTCATTATATAGCGCTAGATTCCCTTATTTTGACTTACCCGTACTGTATCATAATATAAATTATTCGTCAATGTTGGAGATGAGTTCTTAAACAGTAATTCTCTACTGTTCCGGTGTCTGGATGCCTCTGCCAATCTTTCAACTATGATGAAATGATCGGGATTAACGGGCTTAATTTTCGGCTCGTTACATCCTGCGGATACCATACGGACATTGATTCTATATAATGATTGAAAAAATGTGTATGCATGAAAAAAGACTACTGCGGTTTACAGTAGCCTCTTCAATTAGTCCCTTTTACTGTTTTTCTAATGACTCGATATTATCTAGAATTGTTTAATACAGCCCTTAACTGTTCTATATTATCTAAAATATATTTTTCGAATACTTCTTTATTTATGTCGTTATTCGTTTTTAAATAATTCAATATTCCATTTATAACGATAAACCTTATATTTTCAGATAACTTTTTACAATGTTCATCATATAACTCTTTAAAAATCAAATATTTCTCCTTCTCATTCTCTGATAAAATTTTATACGCTCCACCTCCATAAATATAGCACATACACCAAAATAATAATGAATCATCCTCGTTTGGCATATCCATCAACCATAATGCATAATGTATAATTTCATGCCTTATTGTTTGCTTTTGTTTTGCACTTAATGTATTTCTAGTTACATCAATACCTATTCGTATTACGGCTTGTTTATGACCATTTACAACACATCCCCCTAATGCATAGAATGATGCCTTGTTTCCCATACTTTTTGAAATTTCTTCTATTTCATTGAAACAATAAATTGGTAAAATATCTTCTGTCACAAATAAATTTACATTTTCAATAAGCTTAAATATTTTTTTCCAAAAATTATATGAATATTTATAAACTTCTTGCTCACATTCATAATAATTCACCTTTTGTTCATTAGTCAATGGCATGGAACCCACCCCCTTTTTACTTATTAACTCATTATCTTACTTTTCTACAATTTCATCATAACACATTATAAATCTATTTTCCACTATCTCCTTTATCTCTTTCAACAAACGTTGTCCTGATTTTTCAAGAAGCACTTTTCTCTCAGCATTTTTACAATCGTATAATTCGTATGACCTAAGGCTATCCGAAATTGATACAATAAATTCTATTTCTCCTAATTCATTGTCTAACGTAATATATGGAGTAACAAAAATTGCATAGTAATTATTCGCATTACTTTTTTCAATTTTTTTCTGCCAATAAAAAGTACGTTTTTCAATGGTATGATTAATAACCATTGTTGTTGTAAATTTTCTTAGCCACTTATAATTACTAAAATCAACTTCACCAAATCGAATATCACTTTCAGTTATTTTACCATTAATATAACTTTCCCACATTTTTTCAACACTCTTTTGTTTAGGCAAGTCTAATATGCATTTTTCTGCTTTTTTTTGCTTCTTCTCTACAATTTTTATTTCTTCTACTTCTTTTTGAAGTTTTTCTATTTCTTCATCCAATTTAAAAATTTCCCAAGATTTTTGTTTTAAAGCCTTTTGTTTCCTTGCCTCTAAATATTTTATTTTGTATAGTTTTTGTTGTGGAGTTTCAGGAAATTTTACAATATGCGCAATATATAATTCTGTTGTTCTCATTTTAAGCGCACGCCACGCTTTTTCATCTTTACAAATATCAAAATCAGACATAAATCTTAATGTTTTTTGGGGAATATGAAACATTTTTGAAAGAATTACTATATCATTTTCTGTATGTATTCCCTTCATTATGCGCCTTTTTAAATTTTTGTCCATATGTCTTACAATGTCTTGATAATCCTTCCTTCTGTAATACTGACATAATTTAATAATTCCATCTAGAACGTTAATAGTTTGCATATCCCCATCACCATCCAATTTATAAATATTCTTTGTATTTCATATAGAACACGCTTCGTGAAATTCGAATACCATACTGCATTTCTATTTCCTTTATATGATTCTCATCCTTCAAAAAATCTCGTGCAGATATTCCAATTATTTTAGATCTTTCTTTTATCATATGAATCTTTCCCGAATCTGCAATACTATAGGCAGACATATAATCTAATACATCAAAATATTTTAATATCCTTGATATACCTGTATATATTTTTCTTCCAACTTGAAATTCACTTACATCTGTTCTTGCATTAGGATAATCCTTTACAATAAATCCTCTGTCAACTAATGGCATTGTTTTAACACCTCGTCCAGATATACTATAATACCTATCTTCTGTTATACAATCATTTATTATTTTCAATAATGTAGCAGATAATTTTATTTTTCTTCCTGTACATAATGTAGCCACATTACCACTTATATCGCCTTGTCGTAATTGAGATAATTCGCAAAAATCTTTACCTTTCAAGCCTTCAAACAATCCTAATAAAATAAACTGATCTTTTGGATTAGGTAATTCGTTTACCCATTTTAAAACTATTCCTCGTGTAACAATTCTCTTTTTAGTCAGATCTTTATTGAGACATTCTTTCAAAACTTCTCTTTTTAGTTTTGAAAAATAGTTCTTGTTATCTCTAACTAAGCCTTTTTGTATACACCAATCTGTATACATAGTAAAGTGTGAATTCATTACGAATAATGAATCCAATGACGTAGAATTCAACCTTTTATAAAAATTTATGATTTCATCATATGTAAAATTGCTGAGATCCTTTTTCAACTCATTTTCATACTTTGCAGTCTGTTTAAAACGCCTCTCCAAATAATAATCTGAAATAATCACTTTTTCACTTTTTTCTTTTATATATTGACGTTTTGTTATTTCATTAAAAATATATATTCTTTCTATATTTCCCATATTATTCTGCTTTCTTTTCTATTATTAAATATGGATTACCCTCAAAAACAAGTAATCCATATTCTGCCATAGCTTTTTATTAAATCTCTTCTAAATTCTCAATAGCTTCTTGTAAACTTCCTAAAGCATCATCTAATGCACTATCTGCTTCACTCATTATGTCAATAGCTTCTTCTGATTCTTCACCACGCATTGAACCTTGTAAATTCTCTGGCATATTATCAAATACCATTTCCTCTTCTGATAATACATTGTTTAATTTAACCTTAATTGATTCAAGTTCAATTATAATATCACTGATCATTTTTCTTCTTTTCTTATTCATAATTATATCTCATAATTTCCTTTGTCAACTCTCCACTGAATGTATTCTACTCTTTTAATGATTGTATTTGTATCTTTATCTAATGCTCTGTTATTGAAATGACATACAAAATATATAAATGGTAAATATGTGCCACAATATTGAAAGAATCCTAACCAACCACCTAGACAACAAAAAAGGAACACTAAAATGCCTGGTAGAATATAATTTTTATTTTTTTATATAAACAATATATTAATTTTTATCATACATATTTTTCACCCCCCTCCAAGTTATATTATTATATATTATAAAGAATTATTTTTCAATACTTCATGTCATTTAAACATATTTATTATCAATCAGTGGTATCTTATCTCAAAAAGGAGTATTTGATATGAAACCACTCGAAAACAGATTCAGCATTACATTAGACGAAGATATCGCCAGCAAGATTAAAGAAATGGCAGAGGAAGATGATCGCAGTTTCAGCCAGTATATCAACATGGTTCTGAGAGAATGGATTAAGAATCAGGATAAATAATACCATTATAGGGCTTGTCAGTTTAGACGGCCCTGTTTTATCAATATATCCTTTTTCACTAACGATCATTTTGTTGCCAGTACCCCGTTTTAGGGTATCCCGTTTCGTTCCCCCCTTTACTCATCCAATCCCATATGATAAATTCATCCGTACCATTCCGTTATCTGTATCAATCCCCATATAATCAGCAAGATACAACGCCAGCTTAACAGCCCTGTCTGCTGTTCCTATGTCATATCCGTACTTATTTTTCATCTGTATGTGAATTTCCGCCTCTGCCTCTTCAATCTCCAATACAGAATACGTCACTCTTGCATACTCATGTAATGTTGGAATCACAGTATGACTTAACCATTGTATATACTGTCCTGTATCCTTCTTCCCTCTGCCTTCCTTCAAATCGTGGATAAATGAAAGAACTTCCTCTTTTTGCTGTGCCGTCAGCGTTTTAACCTCTATTTCCAGACATTCCTCCTCATTATCGTGTGTGTAATCGTATATCATTGCTTCACCTCCCATCTCATTGATAATTTTAGACCAATTTAGTCTATAAATCAATAGTCTGTTTTGGTCTTAATATAATAGTCTCTGAGGTGATATGATGAAATATGAACGAATCAGAGATTTAAGGGAAGATAACGAACTTACTCAAGAATATATCGGAAAAATTTTAAACGTATCTCAAAGAACCTATTCCAGATATGAAAATGATGAAAGAGCCATTCCTATTGAAATTTTAAGCAAGCTTGCTGATTATTACGGAACCAGCGTTGATTATATTATCGAAAGAACTGACCAGAAAAAGCCATATCCCCGTTGAAGGTATAGCGGTTTCCAAAAGCTGCTTTAATTGGCGTTTAAATCCTCAATACGACTAATAAATTTAACGAGCCTATTTTTCGGCTGGATGATTTATCCGTTTTTGATTAAAACACTCTCCAGTGTGTAAATGAACCAGATTATCTAGCTATCAATCATCCTCTGCCCTTTCAAGGTTTTATCCTCCCCCTTATCTATCGCAATTCCAATGCCGTATACGCCATTCTGCGCCCCTCTGCCAGTTATCTCTATAAATAATCAACACAAGATATATATTGCCTCTAATGGCGTTCTAACGCTTCTGGTCACATACTCCTGTATCGTATTATATCAATAAACAAATTTCACACCACATTCCCTGTATGGGCATCTGCATAGCCTCTGTTCATCTATTTCCAGAATTTTAATCTACATAAAGAAAGAGACAGCCTATTCAGCCATCTCCTCCATGATCTCCCTCTTATATTTGTAAAATGTCATTTTGCTAATCCCTATCAGTTCCCAAGTCTCCTGATTATTAAGCTGTCCCCCAAAATCCTTGTTGTACTTCCTGATCTGTTCCTTGGCTGGCGCAGCTTTCTTTACAATGAGCCTGGCTCCTTTTTTCTGTCCAATCTGTTTACCGTTCAGACGTGCCGTTTCAATTCCTTCTTTGGTTCTCTGGTGTAAATCCTGTACTTCCTTTTCTGCCTGTTTAAATGCAAGACGTATCTGTTCTTTTGCCAATGCCATAAGATACTGGTTAATACCTTCAAGAATAAAGTCCACATTGGTTCCTGTCATCTGTATATTGCTTTCCAGTGCGTTCTTGTAAGTGGCTGTATTGATATGGGGTTCTTTAAGAAATACAAGTTCTATTCCTTTATGATACAGTTCTTGGTACAATTTAAACCCTTCCTCTGCATTTCTGCTCATACGGCTGACAGAATCAAAGATAATTGTATCACCTTCCTTTACCAGCTTTAATAACTTATCCAGTTCCTTCCTTGACTGTATCTTTGTTCCCGTAAAGATCTCCTTCACTATATGAGCATTGGGGTAAGAGAGTTGTATATTTCTGATCTGCCTCTCTATGTTCTGCTTTGCTGTGCTGATTCGTGCGTATCCGTATTCCATATCTCTGCTCCTTTAGTATCACTTCTAACGATCGATAAATTTTATACTATAAGAATAGCAGAAAAGGGAGCAAAAATCAAATAGTTTTATTACTATTTGGTATAATGTTAAATTTAATACTGTTTTAATAGCATGAAGATGTGTTCCAGGCGCGGGCTTTGACTGACTGCTAAAGTGTGTTCCGTCCACTACGTTCGCTACCGCCCTCCGTTCCGCTGCGCTTCACTCCAGTTGCTTTCACTGCGTTCCGCTACGCTTCACTTGCGAAGATCATATTTTACAGTTCTCTTTCGTCCGTCTTTGTCTTTATCCCTATTCGATACGAATCATCTTTCTTCTCTTCAAAAACAACCCTTCCATTCTTTCTCCAACTGCCCTGTACCATATAGAACTGGGTAAAAAACACCATTTCCATTTCCGTTTCAAAATCTTCATCTTTATAACAATTCCAGTTTTCCTCATCCATATGGACAAATAACTTCTCTAACAGACCGACCACCTGCCTTGCCGTATTTTCTTTCTGATAGAACTCCTTATAGTCCAGTTTTATCATGTAGATACAGATCTCTCTAACAAATTTTCGTGTCAGCCCATCAATTCCATCCTGACTTTTAGGAGCATACTCTTTTTCCAGATATGTCAGATGGTATCTTTGAAAAATGTATGATGCATCATCTCCAAACAGGTTTTGTAATCCAATCTTATATCGTCTATCAAATTCCTTCTTCTTCTCCTTGTCATACAAATCGTTATTCTGGATTTTCATATCAATCATAATTTGCTGTTTCATTTCTTTTTCGGCCTTGATTTCAACAGGCATTAAAATGTCCGAGCTATGATCCTCTCTTATCAGTACGGTTTCTATTGTACGGCTCAGATACTTATCCCTTCTCAAGCGTTCTATAGATGCTTTAACAGTTCTTTCAACGCTTGTCATTTTCCAGAATAGATTATTCACCACTCCCCGAGAAAAGCCTTGACTAGTGAAATAATAAGAATTCCTCTTATGTAGATGGTAATCCACCATCAGCAATCCAATTTCTTCCAATAACATTCCAATCGTTGAGTTAAATTCTTTTCTCTTTTGCAGTAACTTCATAATACAGTCATCCATAGCCAAGTATTTGCTGGTACTGTTACCACCGTTGCTTTTCCGGCCATCCATCTTTTCTTTTGGAATATCATAGATTTCTTCAATCCTATACTTCTGAGCAGTTATATTTTGCCATCTAAAAAATCTCTCCCATTCCTTTAACTGAGATTTCTTTGAGTTACTGCTTTTCCTTTCTTCTCCAAACGTTTCACATAACTCCCCATACTTGTAAATTTTCCCTATTTCTATTTTAGTCACATCTACCATGTAGATCCCCCTCTCCTCAAAAATAGGACATATTCAATTCGCTACATAAAATTATTATTACCAACAAATTGATTATGTCCTATTTTAATTATATCAAATTTTTACGCATCCTGCTTTATTTTTTATAATACTACCACAAATCCGTATAAAATGTAAATATCCTCTATTCCATAAAATGATAATGTCGCCCTTTTTCTTTTGCCAAGCTTTTCTTTTTGGGCGAAGTTAGTTGCATTTATAGTCGCACTTAACGAACCAAGGGGCAACGTCCCGCAGGTGAGTGCTAGTAAGACTTTGCAACGAGATGGAAGCAAAAAGAAAAGCGGAAACGAGAATAGCCGGCTTACAGATGGCTGGGGAGCTGATACTATCCGGCACTTGATTGCTTGTCTACCTGCTTCAAAGATATCATGTTTCACGCTACCTTTACAACTGGCTCACTGATTCAAGTTTACTTCCAAAAATAAGTGCATATAAGCCGGATTTGTTAATAATAGGTGTTTTTTGCATTCTTCCGATGGAGTCCTGAATTGGGACTTCATCCTTATCTTCTACGATTCCACCATTCGTAAGGGTGTCGGTAGTAGCGATTCCCTTTTTCGTTAATTTACCATTACAATCTGAAACATATCTATTTCTAAAATTTTACAAATATTTGATAAACAAACCAAGGTTCATTATCAATCAGGATTGTTCTGATTTCTCCAAATTCTGTATGAGGTGTTGGTATTTCATCCTCTTCTTTCCTCCTGCCACAAAAAAGGACAGATACGCCATTTATGCATATCTGCCCCTGTCTGTATTAGTAATCTACATTCCCCAGCTACATTCTTATAATTGACTTATTCTTTTTTAAACGATCTAAAGGATTAAACTTCTCAAAATCCATTTGCAAATCCTGTCCAAACATAGCAAGGTATTCCTTTGTCATTTCAAGATCATAATGTCCTAGTATCTTCTGTAATCTGAAGATGTCTCCTCCTGCCAGAATCCAATTTTTAGCAAAGGTATGGCGGAACAAATGACAGGATGTTTTATTTACATTTCTACTCAAATTGTATCTCTGAATTAGTTGCTGATATGTACGCCTATTCCCCTTTTCTCCAAAATCATTACAGAATGCATAACTATCTTCATCACCTTCTCGGATTTCCAGATATTCCCTCAGGATCTCAGCTAATGTATACGATAATGGAATTACTTGTTGTTTCCGATTTTTTGTTTTTCTGATAAAAATGGTATATTCTGTAAAATCCAAATCTTTTATTTTAACATTTAAGGCACTGGAAATTCTCATACCTGTAGCAACAAGAAAATTTTCAAATACCCATGCTCTATATTCTGAAAATCTGCATTTTGAAATATCAGGCTTTTCCAGCAGGCGCTCCAGTTCTTCTGTAGTGTAAGTCTCTTTAATTTTTTTCTCTTCCTTCACCATACCAATCCGAAAAGCTGGCATATAACCAGAATCCGTGCAAAAATATAAAAATACTCTTATTGTGCGCAAATATGAGTTAATGGTAACTGATTTTACTTTACATTCATTTTTCAAATACAAAATAAATTCATCCACTTCATTCTGAGTAATGGTATGAACCATTCTGTTTTCATCTATGCATCGACACAGTGCATCAAAATGATATTTATATGTGTTCAATGTGTTCTCAGATAAATTCCTTACTCGTCCCTTCCTTTCAAATAATTCGTAGGCTTCTTTCAATGTCATCTCTGTTGTTTTTTTCATTGAAATTCTCTGTCGCATTTATATTTTCCTCCTCGCTAGATTCTGTCAAAATCAATCGAGAATCTAGCGCAAGAAAAAAACGCTGCACAGCCATATAAAATATGACTATACAACGTTTTTCAAGTGCGGGCAACAGGACTTGAACCTGCACGTCTTAGACACCAGAACCTAAATCTGGCGCGTCTGCCAATTCCGCCATGCCCGCAGACATAAACAACTGCATAAACGAGATGAAGCACTTTTCGCAAGGCTCACTCATGATTACAGCAATTGCCAAAGTTCCATACAAACACAGATCCTGGAAATGATTTTGCGTAAATAAAAATGCGGGTGGCCGGACTTGAACCGGCACGGATGATAAGTCCGAGGGATTTTAAGTCCCTTGTGTCTGCCTATTCCACCACACCCGCATAATACAAATGGGGCCTATAGGGCTCGAACCTATGACCCTCTGCTTGTAAGGCAGATGCTC
>OAWV01000069.1_pt1 | contig 95624 bp, 125 predicted proteins | sample 1495551 | NCBI WGS metagenome assembly OAWV01 (sample SAMEA2580245, study PRJEB22360) | human gut metagenome | biome: human gut; feature: human-associated habitat; material: faeces | place: Denmark | collected 2008/2010 | reverse complement strand
AATTTTCAAGGTACAAATTTATATCAAAGGTCAATGACCTTTTGACACCCTAATCCTATGAAATAAAAAAAGAGATCCACGGAACGGTTTTGATACCTGTTCCGTGGATCTTTTTATGCTTCCGCCTTTTGTAATTCCAGTTCTTTTTCTCTATCCTTCAATTCTTTTGCTATCTTTATAAACAGCAGAAATGAAACACCCAGTGACGCCAAATCCGCCACAGGCTGGGCAAATATGATCCCCTCAAGTCCAAACAAATAATTTGTGACCAGCAGGACCGGGAAGAATACAAGCCCCTGCCGGCTCAGCGACAGGATCAGGGACGGTATTGCTTTTCCCATCGCCTGGAACCCAAACATAAAGACGAACATAATGCCGATGACCGGGCCGGAGATCATTAAGACTCTCAGCATCCTCACACCATGGGCTACCACCGATCCGTCATTGATAAATGACTGGATGATCGGCTCCGTAAACAACAGATAGAGCAGCGACAGAACCGTTCCCATGATCACATTGCATGCCATGGAAAACTTCATGGTCTTTTTCATTTTCTCCAGATTGCCTGCTCCGTAGCAGTATCCGATCAGAGGCGCAACACCGGAACCCAGTCCAATCTGCACCAGGATAACCAGCATATTTGCCTTCATGGCCACACCCATGGCCGCCACCGGAATATCGCCGTAGGATGCCAGAAAATTATTCAAAATAATATTTGCAGTGCTCATCAGGATATTATTGATTGATGCGGGAATCCCGATGGCAAATACACCGGACAGGATTTTTTCTTTTGCCGTAAAGTGCTTCGGTGAGATTGAAAGCCCTGTCTTCATCTTCGCAAAAAAGAACAGATAAAACACCACGGTACAAATATTTCCGATGATGGTTGCGATGGCCGCTCCCGCGACTCCCATGTTCATGCCGAGTATCATCACCGGGTCCAGCACGATATTAACGATAGTACCGATCATCATTCCGATCATTGAAACCTTCGCAGCTCCCTCTCCTCTGACCACATTGTTAAAGGCCATGGAGATTACGACAAATACAGCTCCCAGACCGATATAGGTCAAATAGCTCCGTGCATATTCTTCTGTGTTGGGGCTGCATCCGATAAGTTTCAGAATGACCGGCATCCCTCCCAGAAAGACGATCATCATAATGACACCGGCTATAATACTTCCGTAAAAACAAAAACTGCTGATCTTCTTTACCTTTTCCATCTCTCCCTCTCCAAGCATCCTGGAGATATAGGAACATCCCCCGATGCCAAAAATGTTTCCTACCGCCATGAGCAGCATAAACACCGGCGTCGTCAGAGACACTGCCGCAACCTGGTTCGGGTCTCCGGTCTGTCCCACAAAAAAGGTATCGGCCATATTATAAAAAATAGTTACCAACATACTCAGCACTGTGGGCAGGGCCAGCGTGGCCACTGCCTTTGGCACCGGATATGATTCAAATACTTTATTATCCATTTGTTTCTTCCTCCTTTTATCGTAAATGCAGCCAGCTACATGATAGAATATAATAGAGTTTCGTTTATGAAACTCTCCTCCTGGAATAAAAATGAAAGCGCCGCAGGGCACTTTCATCTGCTGTTTTATATCTTCATTCCAGGCTTTCGAGTACTTTGCCGAGCAATTCACAGAGTCTTTGTGACTCTTCATCAGACAATGCTTTTCTGATGCGCATTTCTTCTTCTCTTAAATGGGCTTCCATCTCACTTTTTAAATCCAGCCCTTTCTGTGTAAGAATAACATTGCGGCATCTCTTATTCTCTTCATCCACAACACAGTACAAAAATCCTTTCGTCTCCAGACGCCTTAAAATACCGATGACCGTGGAATGTTTCACTCTCATGAATTCTCCGATATCTTTCTGGGTTATCTTCCGGTTCTGATGTTCCGCCAGATATAAAAGCAGTTCCATCTGGGAATAAGTCACATTCAGACAGCGCAGTTTCTGATTCATATGCTGAGTAAACTTATCGTGGATATGCTTAAATCTGGCTCCGATTTCCCTATCCTGGTTCATAATCCGCCTCCATATGTAGTGCACTACATATTTTACAAGACTTCGTCAAAAATTACAACCATTAATTTATTTTCTGCTTTCTGCCTTTACCGCATCCGCAACCGCACTGCATACCCGCTTATCGAACACCCCGGGAATAATATAATCCTCGCTGAGCTCCTCTTCTGTTATAATTCCCGCGATAGCCCGGGCCGCCGCCATCTTCATTTCTTCTGTAATCTGAGAAGCTCTGGCATCCAAAGCCCCGCGGAAGATTCCAGGGAACACCAGCACGTTATTGATCTGATTCGGAAAATCGGAACGGCCGGTAGCTACCACCTTTGCCCCGCCTTTTTTCGCCTCATCCGGCATGATCTCAGGCACCGGATTCGCCATGGCAAATACTACCGGGTCCTTTGCCATGGACGCGACCATTTCTGATGTGACAATATTCGGTGCAGAAACGCCGATAAACACATCTTTTCCCTTCATGATCTCACGAAGTTCTCCTGTCTGCCTGTCCTTATTTGTTTTTTCCGCCATTTCTTTCTGTGCATCGTTCATCCACTCTTCCCCCGGACACAGGGCACCTTTCTGGTCTACAAGCACCGCGTCTTTTACTCCGAACTGAAGCAGAAGCTTACAGATAGAAATCCCGGCAGACCCCGCTCCGTTGATAACTACCTTTGCATCTTCCAGCTTCTTTCCCACAAATTTCAGCGCATTGATCATCCCTGCTGCCACGACGATGGCTGTTCCGTGCTGATCGTCATGGAATACCGGTATATCCAGTTCCTCTTTCAGCCGGCGTTCTATTTCAAAACATCTCGGCGCAGAGATATCTTCCAGATTGATCCCTCCGAATGTAGGCGCCAGATATTTTACTGTCTTTATGATCTCTTCCGTATCTTTCGTATCCAGACAGACCGGAAATGCGTCTATATCGGCAAACTCTTTAAATAAAATAGCTTTTCCTTCCATAACCGGCATAGCCGCCTCCGGTCCGATATCACCAAGACCGAGCACAGCAGTTCCATCAGAAACTACAGCTACCAAATTTCCTTTTGCAGTGTAACGGTACACATCCTCTTTGCAGTCCCTGATTTTTCGGCAAGGTTCTGCCACTCCGGGGGTATAAGCCGTACTCAGATCTTCTCTCGTCTCAACCGTCACTTTTGACCTTACTGCCACTTTTCCTCTGTTTTCTTCGTGCATCTTCAGCGCCAATTCATTGTAATCCATGACCTTCTCCTTTATGAATCTCTTTCATCTATAGTTTTCTTTATTATATTACAGTGTGATGTAAAATAAAATAATGTCTTCGTATCTGCCGTCTGACAAACGGTAGCCTCCGGGCACTGTCCCGAGCCGCTGAAATCCAAGTCTGTCATAAAGTCTCAGCGCACCCTGATTGGACGCTACCACCGCATTAAACTGCAGGACTTTGTATCCCAGCTCTCTGGCTCTTTCCATACAGTCCAAAACCAGCTGCTCTCCGATATGCCGGCCTCTTGCATCCTTGCTGACTGCATAGGACGCATTGGATAAATGTCCGCATCTGCCCACATTATTTGGATGCAGTATATAAAGGCCAAGAATCTTTCCGTCTGATTCAGCCACCCCAGTGTAAGACTGCCCTGCAAAAAAATCTTCTGCTTCCTTTAAAGAAAAAAAATCTTCCTGTGGAAACGCATTGGCCTCTTCTACCACCTGATTCCATATCGCTGTCATCTCTTCTAAATCTTCTTTTTTAAACTGTCTCACCGTAAGTTCCATGAACGATCCTCTCCTTTTCCTCGCTCTTTTGATCCCGCATCTTTTACAGGCCCGGTATAATCTGCCGCGGAAGAAAGAAAAAAGCCATCTTAGAGATATCTCTAAAACGGCTTGCTAAGCGGGTGATGGGAATCGAACCCACGTGATCAGCTTGGAAGGCTGGAGTTCTACCATTGAACTACACCCGCATATATGACAGAGTCTTTTCAATTCTCTGTAATGCCCAGAGCCGGAATCGAACCAGCGACACGAGGATTTTCAGTCCTCTGCTCTACCGACTGAGCTATCTGGGCATGTCTCATTCCTGCGACTTCTATACTTTACCATATCAAAAAGCCCAAATCAAGAACTTTTTTAGATTTTTTGTTATCTTTCAAAAAATAGATTTTCCAGATAATGAATCCCCGTTTTGGTAACAAATATTTTTTTCTTCACATTATGCGCGGCTTTCATTCCGCTCTTATCCTCCTCCAGATTCACAAGGAAGTCGGCTTCCACAAGGATCTGATAATCTATGCCGTCAATCCGGCTGTAAGTATGATGATGCCCGATCAGATAACAGATTCTGTCCATGGTTTCATTTTTCAGACCGAACTCACCCAGAAGCTTTCTGGCTTCGTCCGGTCCTTCTATCTCCTGGTATTTTCCTGAACTGCTATTGTATTTCTCCTCACTTTTTTTAATTCCAATATCATGAGTCACCGCAGCAATCTCCAAGATCTCCTGCAGTTCCGGTTCCAGTTCCTCCTGCTCCCCGATAGCTTTTGCATAGGCATACACTTTCATAAAGTGCTGGACTCTTTTGGAATCTCCCTGATAATACTCTATCATCTTTGTCATTACGTCACTGATCTTCATTCTGTCTCTCTCCAATCGCAATTATATTTTTCTCAACAGACAAAACACCTTCCGTCTGGAGTTTCCTCAGTTCCACCATCATTCCGCTCCTGTCCACACACAGATAATCGGCCATATCTTTTTTAGAAAAAGGAAGCTTGATCCGAGACGTTTTCTGCTTATCCTGTTCCTGATTTATATATGCAAGAATCTTCTCTCTTGTAGTCCTCTTTTCAAGACATTCCAGCTTTTGATTCAAACGGACATTCTTTTCAGCCAGAAGAACAACCATATTTTCAATCAGCCGCTGGTGGAAAGCACAGCTGGCATTGCAGGTCGTCAGTACCTTATGGTAGTTTAAGAACAACACCGTACAATCTCTGACACATTCAACCGATACAGGCAGCTCTGCATCCGGAAGACAGCCATAGGTCTCCCCGAACACTTCGCCCGGCCCGATATGGGCAAGAATCGCTCTTCTTCCCTCAAAATCATCTCTGACGATCCGGACTTCCCCGTCCACTACGATCCCCACTTCTTCCATCCTGTCTCCATTCAGACAGATGGTATCCCTGGAAGCATACGTTTCTTTTCTGGCCGACAGGCAGCCCAGCATCCCTTCTAAATCCTTCTCTTTAATTCTGCGGAACAGGGGACAGCGGTATAAAACTTGCTCCATTTTTTCACATCTCCTATAAATGTGTTGATTTATCAACAGACAACTTGTGCTCATTATAGTATGATGGGATTACAAACTCAAGGAGGAAATAAGAATGATACGACAAATAATAAAAATAGATGAGGAAAAGTGCAATGGATGCGGTCTCTGCGCTTCTGCCTGTCATGAAGGAGCCATTCAGATGATCGACGGAAAAGCAAAACTGATTCGGGATGATTACTGCGACGGCCTCGGCAACTGCCTTCCAATGTGTCCGACCGGTGCGATCTCCTTTGAAGACAGGGAAGCGCCGGACTATGACAAAGAGGCAGTCCTTAAAAACCAAAGAAAAAATAACAAGAGTGCGTTGCGCCAATGGCCGGTTCAGATCCAGCTGGTGCCTGTGAACGCCCCGTACTTTGACAACGCCCACCTTTTGGTTGCCGCCGACTGTACGGCATTCGCACACGGAAACTTCCACGAACAGTTTATGAAAGAGAAAGTCACCTTAGTTGGATGTCCAAAACTGGACCCTGTGAACTACTCGGAAAAGCTGACAGAAATCATTCGTCAAAACAATTTAAAGAGCGTCACCGTAACCCGGATGGAAGTCCCCTGCTGCGGAGGGCTGGAATATGCCGTGCGCACTGCCCTGGAACAGAGTAAAAAATCCATTCCGCTCAATGTCATTACCATTTCTACAGAAGGGATTATCCTGGATTAGGAACTCTGATTTAAAATATACACTGCCTTTTGGGCCAGTTCTCTTGTAAGCCCGCCTTCCATAAAGCTTGTGCGGACCCAGTGCTCTCCCAGGCTGTTCTCTTCCCAATCATAATCCGTATCATCAAGGATCACGAAAGACCGGATGCGTTTCCCGCGCATCCAGTCTTTTACTTCCAGTGAGCGGTTTCCCTTATGGAGATGTTTTGTTTTTGATATAATCTTCATGCCATAGGAAGCCATGGCCTGATCTAATGCTCTCCCCACCCTGATCAACGGCCCTTTCTCATGCCACGCATGGCGCCAGCTTGACGACAGTACAATCTGCGCCCCCGTCTTCTCCACTATATATCTTAGTTGTTCTAAATTATCTTCATCCACATCAATGCCCATGAACGGCTCGATGTTACTTTCTTCCAATTTATCAAACAGTTCCATAGAATTCAGCACACCGTCGATATCTAAAAAAATGATTTTTTGGGGTTTTATCCTAAACCGCCATTTATCAAAGGCTCTCATATGCTCCATCCCTTTCTCTTTATATAACTGATATATATTCCATTATACCAAGACGGGGCAGTACTTTCATCCGTTTTCCCTGGCAATTCTGGGATAACACCCGTTTTATTTTGCTCTCACCCTTTTTCTCGGGCTGTAACTTCCAAAATGGCTGTTCTGGCAGCAGATACCGACTTCGACTTAGAGAACTTTTTGCCCGCTGACCAGCAGATCTGATAACCGCTTGGCTTCCCGGGACTTTTTCTGACATAGACTTTTGCCTGCTTTTTCCCGGCTTTTATCTTCCTGATTTGTGCTTTCTTTGGAACTATCACAAAATACCGCTTAATCTTTCCTGTATAACTCCCTTTTCCAATGACCTCCATTCTGGCTCACCGATGGTTTCGGCGTAACTAGTTTCCCCTCATAATAGTAATATCTTTGCGGATAAACAACCTTCGCCCCGGATATATCATTCCCTTTGATCCGTATATCAAAAGACGTCTTTATACTACCCTGAAAGCATCCGATGCCTTCTATCAGCACTTCTGCCGTTCCGGGATTTTTATTGTTTTCATATTCCAATGAAGCTTTGTAATATTATACTTTTTGCCTTGGTATTCCACCGAAGATACCACTTCCATCGTATCCGGCTTCTGGTGGTCATACTTATAGATCAAAACTTCATTTTTTGAAATAATTTCATATGAAAAACTGCCAGCTTTAAAAGTCTGTCCAATAAAACTTTCCCCATGAATTGTCATTCCGCTTCTAATACTAAAAATCACTATTACAAATAAACAAGATACTAATATAATTTTATCATAACATCTCCACCTGGTTAATATGATATAGTTTTTAGTATCTTCTCTCTCATAAATATATCATGGCAAAATAAGTAAAAAAATTCTATGTACTAATTTGAGAATTGCAGGGAATAACTCTCGCCATCCCCTGTCTATTTATTTCTTGATTTTAAATTCATATTTTAACACAGCATCTTCCCTTGTTTTTTCCAGCTGGCTTGTGAGCTGAGCGTTTAATTTCCCGTCTTTCTTCCATTTACTCGACTCTTTCAACGTATACAAATATTTCTTATTTATAAATCTTACATTATATTTATATGAGTCTTTAAAAGGATTGTTCTCGGCGATGTATACTGTCGAATCAAGTTTTGTTTTCTTCCCCAAAGAATCTATTGCCTGATAAACAATTTTATGCTCACCTACGGAATTTAACTTTTCAATTTGCATCGGTATCGGATCGACAACAGATACAGGTACTTTCAGGCCGCTTTTGTCATCCTCTAAGTCTTCTACCTGATAGTTTTCAAGTATTTCTTTAAGAACAGTTTGTGGATTGTTATCTAAATCTTTCTGATAAAATGCAAGATTCTGTGAATGTAATTTGGGAGGATTGTTATAAGTTACATATACCGTACCTTCTTTTTCTGCCACATTTCCAACACTGTCCTCAACTTGAAAAATAACTTTGACTTCTACGGTCTCATCTTTTTCAAGCTTCATAAAATAAGTGTCCATTACATCTGTATCATTCATTCCTCCAGAAAAGTTTTGGGGTTCCGGCCGGTATCCTTCCATACTTGTTCCATAATCTAATTTTATAATCTGTACTTTTTCCGTCAAATCTCCGTCTTCATCATCATAACAACCCTTTACAGCTTTTAATAAATCATTCTTTCTTATTTTTTCATTCTCTAAAAAAGTCTTTTTATCATGCAAAATAATGTCTGGCTTACTGTCCCACTGGCCTTCCATAAAAAATATATCCTCAGCATTCAATAAGCTATTTTTATTATCTAAATTCACAGATGCATTTACTTTCTTATAGCTTTTTGCAAATGCCAAGATATGATCTGATTTCCCCCTTTCCCGCTCTTCTTTTAATTCTTTATATCCAACAGGTTCCAATTCTCTTCTCTTACGGGCACTGCTGATATCTTGTTTCCATCCTATAAACTTCCCTTCTGATGACCGGAAACCGTTTTTCCTCAACAGTATATTTTCAGATTTGTTTTGTTCCTGGCTGTCCGTCGTACCAGCGGCACCCTGAATCCCCGGCAGATACTCCACCCTGTAATGGGGCCACAGTGCAAAAAGCGTCGCATCCGCATTTGCTGTATAAATATTCCCCGGCTGATACCCGTCTCCTGTTCCATCTGCATTCGTATTCCATGCAACAAACACGCCCGATCCACCGGAAGGTGTCAAAGCCGACAGCCTTATGTCCTCCTCCCAATACTTAACTGCTGCCGTGGGCATGTTCATGACCTCTTCTTTTGAATTTTTATCATAGCGAATCTGATATGCCTGACTCAGAACAATGCTGTATGGAACACAGCCGGAAGATGATTTTTTTAAATTTCCCGGTCTCATGACATATCCACTGCCTGCATACATAAATCTTCCATTCACAGACTGATTGTTCAGCAATGCATCTCCTGTTTTATAATTACTGTCCGCAGAATTAGATATGTTTCCTTTTACTGCCGCATAGCCATTCCGTATATTGGCAGCATCAAGAGAAATTCTGGCAGTCAGTGAATTGCTGTTGGAAAAGTATCGATTGGAGGCCGTAATAAACCGATCCTTTGCGAGATAAATTTCCTGTTGTATCTCCGTATGTCCCTCTATTGAAAACAGGCTTCCTTCATGAAAGATACCCCGTTGTGTACCATTTTTGCACTGATTGTTTAAGATATGGGCGTTGTTGTTCAGGATCGCAGTATTCCTGTTATAAATGCCTGATCCATTTCCCGATGCACTGTTTCCCTGGATGTTCACTGCCTGATTAGCCTGAAACGTTGTAAAAGTACCGCTGGCTATATAAACAGCTCCCCCGTCTCCATAAGATTGATTTCCTGTAAAATTGCTTCCGTTTGCCTTGCAGGTGCCGTCAATGTAAATACCCCCTCCGCCTGCCTTTGAGGTGTTTCCGCTGACATTGCCGCTGCTAAAATTGCACGTGCCGGCAGAACTTACCGAGATACCGCCGCCCTTCCCGGAAGCGCTGTTGGAACTAACCGATACATTTGAAAATGAGACTGCTCCGTCTATCTGAAGTCCTCCACCGTTTACAGATGCAGTATTGTTTTTTATACTTCCTCCGCTCAAAGAGCCTCCTGCATTTTTCAAGATGGCTCCTCCCCCATATGCGGCGGCAGTATTGGAAGAAATCTCTCCGCCTGTCATAGAAAGTTTTCCCTTTGCATAGATCCCGCCCCCAGAATTGCCAGAATGATTATTTCTTACAGTTCCTCCGGTCATGCGGAATTCTGCCTCATGGTAGACACCCGCGCCATATACTGCCGAGTTATCATACATGCTTCCACCTCTCAGGGAGCCCTTCACAGAATCTGCACAGTAAATCCCGCCTCCATAGCCTTTGCTTTCATTTCCATGGATTACTGCTCCTGTCTTTATTTCCAGAGCCGCCCCCTTTTTGTAACTGCCGTTTGACAGACAGATGCCTGCCCCGTTTCCGTTGCTGTGATTTCCATAAATATTGCAGTCCTGTATGGCTCCGTTTGAACCGTTGTTTAAACATACGGCTCCGCCTGCATCCGCCTGATTATTTTTTAATACCACGCCTGTGGTGGATTTCTGCTGATATCCATCCTTTCCATTCACAGCCCATGTACCGGATCTCGTATATTTCCAGACGCCGAGATCACCTTTCGTAGAGTTTACTTTTCCATCTGTTTCGATCGCTCCCTGCACTTTAACTGCCCCTCCGAGAGCGTCCTTCTTTTTGTTGGACGCCGCACAGTCTGAAACTGTACCTCCATACAGCCTCAGGGTTCCATAATTCATAATGCCTCCGCCATGAATCGCCTGGCAGTGTTCTATCGACCCTGCAAACATGTAAAAAGAAGCACCATTGCCGACCAAGACACCGCCTCCATGGGAAGATTTCGGCGAACTGGAAGACACGTCTTTGCTGCTCTTTGCCCGGCAGCTGTCAATCTTCCCTCCGAACATATAACAAGATGTACCGGAATTCATGGCAATTCCTGCCCCTCCTGCAAAGTCTGCCAAAAAATATCCGTCTATGATACGGCTGTATTTATTTAGATACAGCTGTCCTGATGTAACTTCTATCATGGGAGCTGACGCAGCAACGTTTTTCCCGTTAATGTACAGATTATTTTTTGCTCTTCCATCTCCGTCATAGGCTCCTAATGTGAGTGACCCTCCGTTTACTTCTAACATGGCATCTTTATATCCCACAGCCCTGTTGAGATTATGTGCGCTCTCACCATCTGCATAAATCTTCACATGCCGACCGTTCGTCCTGATCGCTGATGTCACATTAAAGCCCTTATCCACACGGACTGCTATTTTCTCGCCTTTCTCTACGGAAGCCACTGCGTCCTTTAAAGCTTTGAGAGAACTCACGGCTTTAAAGTTAGAATATCCATCTGAAATAGCTTTCGCTGCTTTTTTCTGTACCTGAACAGGCAGCGGCGATACTTTGTCTGGTTTAGCAGGAACTTTGTCTTCCTTGAGAAAGCCAAGGTTTTTATATAAATCATTCACTGCACTCTCTATTTCTGATTTCCCGTCCTTCACCCGTTTCAGAGCAGTGTAAAAATCCAGATAATAACCATGTTTCTCCGATACCAGCTGCTTTAAATATTGTTCTAAAGATTCATAATCTTTTCCCTCAATCTGATTTATACACTCAATAACAATCTCTTCATCCGGTTTCTCCTGACTCCCCTTTTTCAGCATCAGAAAATAAGGCTCCAGCCGGTCAAAAAATCTTTCTAACTCCTCTTTTGTCCGTTCACTTTTTATAAGTTCTCTGATGATCTGACAGTTTGTCACTTCCAAAAACACAGACTTTTCCTTAGGACTTAACCTGTCATAAAATTTAATCTGTTCTTCTTGAGTCCAGGAGGTGAATACATCGATGTATCCACCTTCAAGCAGTTTCCCCATAAAACTCATCTCTGTGCCGGCCTGAACAACTGAAGACACTGTGGCTGTGCCCTGTTCTGATCCCGATATCGCAGCCGCCGTCAGCAGACTTGCTACGATCACACCGGAAATAATTCTTTTCCCCCATTTTTTCATTCTGACATGCCTCCTTATGCTTCTTCCTGAAACTGTTCCAGCACTGCTGTTTTTCTGACCTCTATTGTTTTTTTCTTTCCGTCTGAAGTAAGGAAAGTCTCACGGACACTGACATCCAGCAGTCCGTGGATATGGTCGGCTCCGATAATTTCCACTTCTATATCGGCATCTGACGTAATCTGTGTCTTTAAATCCCGGACAAATGCCTCTGCCATCTGCTCTCTGGATTCGTACTGTTCCTCCTTCATATTGTCCAAAGTCTGTTCAACCGCATTGGAGACATCCATCGTAAGTTCTGTTTTTCTGGATGCGAGTCCTGAAATATTTTGTGTTATAAACACAGAGTAGATTAAGATGACAAGTAAAATAATTCCTGTGACTGCCCCTTTCATAAAATTCCTCCTCTGCTTTATCCCTCACTGCGTCATCCCAGAAATATAAATGAGCTGTTCGCACCTGACTTTTCAAAAAATGTTGAAATGGTATCCGTCAGCGCTTTTTGAAACTGGGTCACAAAAGTACCTTTGGCAAAAACACATAAGGCCAGCACTACAATCACTGCTACAATAATTAATCCGTAATCTTCTAAAAAACTTTTCATAAGTAACTCCTTTCAGTCATTCTTCATCCTCTGTTACACTGTTTGCATAGCTTCTGATCTGACAAACCTTTTCTATCCGCAGCAGAGGTACATATAATTTATACTTCAACGTTACAAAAGAGCGTGCCCTGTTCTCGTCGGCCTGTTCCCTGGATACATCCAAAGAAACATACCCGTCCTCCTTTGCCTCCTTCCGGCATTGCTCAACCACTGCTTTTGAAAAACCCGCCGCATCCATCTTATGGACTGCGGCCGACTGGTATTGCTTTGCGTTGGAGACCACCTTCGTATTGACACAATAAACGACATTTAAAAACATTCCTGCGGCTATAATAAAGCAGCATACAAATGTCTCTACGGCCAGCCTCATTTTCTATCCTCCTCATAATGCATACCCTTCAATCTCCTGCCAGCTGGCAATTCCCAGCAGTTTTATCCTCAGATGATAAGCCAGCACTACTTTATACTTTGGCTTTTCATCATAAAAGCCGTCATTTTTTACAGAAAGACTGTATCCCTTTTCAGACGCCTCTTTTTCACACTCTTTAATGATCAAAGAATCAAAGCCGCTGGCCTCAATTCTGCCTATCATTTCCTCATGAACGGCTCTCGCTCCGGCCTCTTCCAAAGCCGCTCCATTATATGAAGCCATAATAAAGGCACCCAGGCAGAGCAGAATCACACTGATGACTAATTCGACAGGCATCTTCATAAACATTCCCCTTTCTTCTTTATCGTCAGGCAGACGGTCCATGTGGAAATAAAAATAATACAGACGGTAAGACAAAAATGATTCAGACTGATCCAAAGGATCGGTGAAAAGGACAGCAGATTGCTGATCATATGAACTGAAAAAGGTGCTTTTAAGCTGTGATGCTTCTCATATACGAAACAAAAGACGTTCCCCCACAATGCTGCGTAGATACCCTGGATCACATGTCTGTGGCACAGCCCGAAAATGACACTGGAAATCAGAGACGACTTTACTTTCCCCATCGGTTTTAATCCTTCGAACAGAAATCTGCGGAATAAAAGTTCCTCGGCTGCCGGTCCAATGATTCCTGCCGCAGCTGCGTTTACTAGGAGCGGGCTTATCTCGGCCCTCTGATCCATTATAAATTTGCTGTTATGGAAATTTTCAGTAAGATAAATAGAAATGTATTGTGTGAGAAAAAAGAAAGAAATCGTAAATAGAATCAGTCCGCTGCGGATTCTGAACCTTTTCCCTTGATTACTTGTCAAAAAGGGTCTGCAAAGAAGGATCAGACACAGGCCGCTAATCAGATTTGGATACAGGCCAGGAATTCCGATCAAACTGCACAGCTGTCCGCAGATCCTATAAAGCGTGAAATAAATAAGGAATCGTTTTACATCCTCATTCACTGTGATTTTCTCCATAATTCTTTACCAGTATCTTAATTCTTCCTTCCGAAACCAGCCCGATGGAGTTTTTAACCGTATATAAAAGAATAAATTCCTTATCATGGCTCGTATCTAAATATTCTGACTCAAACAAAGACCTCACCTCTTTTCCTCCCTCATTCGTGACAACAAAAATCTTGATCTTTTCCGTCAGGTCACCGTCTTTTTTATCCTCTGCCTTTACAAGCTTTCTCGGATTCAACTGCTCTTCTTTTCTAATAATGAGTCTTCTTGCCGTACCGTCTTCCCCACGAACACCCGATAACTCCGGTCTGCCCTGTTTTTGAAAAAATTCATTGGATGAGATATGATTGGTATCTTGTATAACGCCGTTTGCTTTCAGCTGTGAATAGACTGTATTTCGTATCAGGAAAACTGCTCCAAAAGCTGCTGCTATCAATACAATGATCCTTCCGTAATTTTCAATGATCTGCTTCACCTCATCCTCCTAACACAATACACAGCTGATAGAGTCAAAAAAGGCTGTTCCAAACCGGGCGGCAGCAGATAATAATACCCCCAGAAATGCAAGAACAGCGGTTCCTGCGATCACACACAAAATTATGCTGCCATATTCGTCAATGATTGTCTTCATAGGTGTCACCTCCTTTCAGCTTATCAGCTGAACAAAACGAATGTAAACTGCACAGATACCGATGCCTGTAAGCAGCAAAAATAAAACCGCTCCCAGTTCCTCAAAAAAATCCTGCATATGTCCTCCTGTCTATCCCGGAAGTTTCGTCCAAAGCGTAAAGAAACTCCCGAAAATCAATCCCAAATCCATGATCATCTTTAAAGTTGCCAGCACCATGGGCACAAACGTCAATGCCCCTATCCCCGCTACATCGTTCTCATTTTGAATCCATTCTGCCTTGTCCATTAATACATTATTCCGATGGATCAGGGTATTGATCTGTGCCTCGGAATCGTCTTTCCCACAGTTGGTAAGCGAATATAACATCTTGGAGGCAGACTGTATTTCCGGCAGATCAAACTCCGACAGAAAGTTCTGATACGGCAGTATGGATTCCGGATCTTCATCAATGTTATGGAGAAGCATCTCAATCTGCTCCTTTAATACATAAGGTGCTTTATCAAGAGAATCCCTTATTGCAACATAGACGTTTTCTGTCTGAAGACTCAGCGCGATCCCCCTGAGCCAATATGGAAACTTCTGATTGATCTCTTTTAGAATTCTCCTCCCGGCATTCTTTCTCTTTAACGACGGAGTGAACCACGCCGCGGCTATCAGGGCTGTTACAGCCCCTATAATATAGAGATTCTGCCAGTCAAACCCCAGGAGTAAAACAGGAAAACTCAGTGCAGTAATGATCCACGGCTGTTTTCCGTCCTTTTCCTCCCGCATTATCTTAAAATCTTTTTGAATCTGTTCCGGATTTTCTTCCATCGTATCTTTTAGCCAGGAGCCGGTGAGCAGTTTTTGTGCTCCCAGATATAACATGAGAAACAAAAACAAAAGAAAAAATGTCGTTCTCTGGTAAAGTGGTCCCCTAAGTACCTTTCCAAGCATCTCATCGCTGGCCAGCATCATGACTGTGGTCCCCGCAACTGCCAGCGACGCGGTCAGAGAAAGCACGATCTTAAATTTCATACTTTTTCTCTCTTTCTGAAAGAGATACGTCCGCTCTGTCCATTCTTTAACATCGTCTAATATGATATTTAACGTACTTTGATACTGGCCACCCAGATTTTCCACTTTGACCAGATAATCATGCAGCATCTTCATCCGGTCACAGCGGTACTCCTGCTCAATACAGGAAAGTGCGTGCCGATACAAGTCGTCTGCTGCGACCGGACTGCTGATGGCTTTCTCCGCTTCATCGATAAGTTTCAGAATACGGCCTTCACAGAGCTGTTTTGTCTCCTCCAATGCCACGATAATCTTAGGCTGCTTTTTGAAAGAATATATCATCTGCTCCAAATAATTCACCACATCCCTGAATCTTTGCTCTTCATACATATATTTAAACTGCCGGATGATAATGATCGGAAAAAAGCACAGATATGCCAGGCCCAGACCCATGATATAAGGTATTTGCAGATGAAAAAATCTTCCTGCCAAAAGAATTCCAAGAAAAGATAAAAATAAAGATGCCAGATATTTTTTGAATGAATAAGAGTATCCATAGCCCCGGATCTCTTTTTTTAGATTTGTATATTTGATGTACCAGAATGTTTTCAGGATTGCTCTTTTATTACGTTGTTCCATTGTTCATCCCCTCCCATCGGAACGGATCTTTGACCAGAAATTTTTTCTTCAGCTTCTGCGGAAGCTCTTTATTTATAATCCTCCGGTCCTTCAAGATCATCTGTATCTTTTTCTGTCCATTCTGGTCCAGATAGAAACAGGCAATCTGATCAATATAGCGGAGGATTCTGCCATCCAGGCTCTGTTCCTTCCGTATCAGAATTCCCAAGTCCACGAATCCATAGACGTCCCTCTCTATACGTTCCGATGCGATGGGATCGTCCAGCATATTTTTCATCCTCTCCGGAATCCTCCGCACATCATCCGTGTGAACGGTTGTCAGCGAATAGTGTCCCGTTGTGAGGGACTGGATTAAATGCTGTACTTCCTCACCCCTGGCTTCCGACAGAAGAATCCACGTAGGCAGCTGCCTTAAAGACGCTTTAATGGCTTCTACGTAGCCAAAAGTATCTTCATTGACCTCAATGGCCACACAGTCTTTTCCCGGATTAATCTCCCTGTAATGTATCTCCAGACTATCTTCAATCGTAATAACTCGCTCCATGTCCGGAATAAACCTGGTCAGATATTTCAAAAGTTCTGTCTTGCCGCTGCCTACCTGACCTGCGATCACAATATTCATATGTCCGAGAACGCTGTTTTTCAGGAAATTCAGGATTTCTCTGCCGCAGTAATCCTCTTTAAAAATCTTATCTTCGCTGAGCCTTACAAGTGCCGGTGACTTTCTTATAGAAATGCTCCGCCCGGTGGCACATACATCTTCATGTATAATGGAAATCCTCAGTCCATCTACTTCTGCCTCCACCAAGGGATCATATTTATTAAACGGAGCAGAGACCGCATTGGCTATCCTTGCACTGAACTGGCTGATAAAGCTTTCCGAAATCTCTGTTCCAACAACGGTATGCCTGCCCCGGTCCAGGTCGTCAATGATCAGCTCTTTTCCATTCCAGTTGATGTCGGTAACCATATAGTCCTGGATAAAAGGCAGCAGCGGTCCAAAATACTTGTCTTCGATTGCAAATTTCTGCATAGTTCCTCCTGATCAATGGGAATCGGTTTATCTTGAAATAGATGTAGAAATGATTGGCTGTATTTTTGATATAAGATATCTTATTTCCATATTTTAACTTATATTTATTTTTTTGTCAATCCGATAATTGATTTTTTCATACAGCAAAAAAATAGTAAAAAAGATGGTTGACATCCTTGCTCTAATATTGTAAAATATATTTTGTTCTCAGCAAAGAACTTCAGAATAATATGCGATAGTAGTACAGTTGGTAGTACGCAACCTTGCCAAGGTTGAGGTCGCGGGTTCGAGTCCCGTCTGTCGCTCTTCTACAAACGGCTTAGTTAAGCCGTTTTTTCTTTTCGTTAATTTCTTCACACGTTTTACTTTACGGATTTACTTTATGGCATAGTATTTTGATAGGAAAAGTAGGATATATAAAATAGAATATAAAGCTTCTCCAAACTACTCATTTTATGGTCGTCATTATAGAATATCTATTACAGCTCCTGTGTAAATCTTTGTATATAAACGTAAAAGGCAGGGATCTCTCCCCGCCTTTTTACGCATCTTATGTTATTGTTTATTTTTTTCTAATACTTATTTCCCTGTTAATTTATTGATTATTAATAGCCTTACTGCCAATAACAAAGCAATTATACACAACATGACAAAGATATTTACTACTATAATTCCCCAGAAAACCTCATTCATATTATATGTTGTCAATTTAAAAGAAATATTAGCATTGACTGTAATTAGCGCAAATATAGCAACAAATACAGAAATAATTGAAATCATATTCGCGTACAATGTCTTTGTATCATCTAAAGCTTGTTTTACATCTTCCCCAACTATTTTTTGTTGATCTGCTAACTCTTTTTGTTGCTTTGCTAATTCATCCTTAACTTCACTTATATAGCTCATTCGATTGCATTCTAGCTTAATATGATCATATAATTTATTAAAGGACATTAAATTACGAGGATTTTTAATGCTGTTCTTCTCTACTACTTGATAAAAAGTTTCTGTATTTTCTTCTAATTTATCCAAAAATACATTTCCTTCAACTCTAGCTTTCTCTTTGATAGATGCAGAAATTATAGAATATGAATGTCTATTTCCATCTGAATATATTTGATTCAATCGTTTATATATTGCCTCTAATCTAGAATTTTTAACTTCTGCACTATCACCTAGTTCAACAACAATTTGTGCTATTTCTCTATAAACATCCTTTGATCTAATATGTTTATTATTAGAAGTCTTTGTTTTAGTATTAATCTCACCATCAATAAAAATATTTTTGTCTTTACTTTTGGACATATTCTCTCATCACTTCCACAGGTATTTCTTTATCAAATGTTCCATCAAAAGTCTGATCCCATGGTCCTCCTTTAGTATGGGATCTATCAACCAATTCCCATGGTTCTAATCTTGTACATACATCTATGACTTGATCAATAAATTCTTTATCTTGACTTTTAAACTTGGAACTATTGTCATTAGCTACAAATGGAATAATGCAATGTCTTCCAAAAATATTATACCTTTTATATACATCTTTTACTACAGGTCCATGTCTCCATGCTTCAATTTTATCGTTAAAAGCACACCTATTAAATCTTTTTAAAAAATTTAATTGGATATAATATAATATTTTTTGTAGTTGTAAATTAGAAATAGGATCTTCTCCTAGGGCGCACCTATTTACAATGTATTCGGCTATATCTAATGCACTATACATAACGCTCCCTCCTTAATTGAGATATAAAAAAGTTTCAATAATTACCATCTTACAACCGCCTCCAGAACATAAGTTCGTCCTTGTTCCGTATTAATAGTATACTATTTTTTATAATAATATTCCATAGTTATATAATCTTGAAGAATCTTTTTCGAAATACATCTTTGGATCTCTATCAAAAAAAGAAACCAATCAGAATAGCTCAACATCTTTTTACTAATTAACTGAGTTGATAAACTCCTGCATCATTTTGGTTATTTGTGACGCTTGACTAACACCAGCCTTATCGCATGCTACTTTAAATTCTTCCACAACCTCTTTTTTTAGCTTATATGACTTGCTTATAAGCCCTGCCTTTTCATTCCACCTGTCTTGCGGACGAACCTTTTTATCCACGACGATCCCTCCAGTCTTCATAGATCTTTTTTGCTATAAAACCGACTGTTATGGCAATAATTATAATAAATATCTTCATTCTTTACTAAGATGGCTCTTTGTGTTATATTTTAAATAGAGAAGGGCTTTCGCCCTTACTCTATTAAGTTAATTTGTCGATTATCAACAAGATAATCCCAGTTAAAAGTCCTGTCAGGAATTGCACCGCAACTGCAATCCAGTCGACGGGACTTTTCTTTTGTTTCTTAGCCATCTCTTACCTCCTTTCTGATTATATATTACCATACGGTGCACCGTATGTCAATAGTTTTTATGAATAAATTTTAAAAGACCGGGATCTCTCCCAGCCTTTTTTTATACATCTCATGTTACTGTTTATCCTAAAGCAAATTCTTTTAGTCCGTCAAATTTCAAAACATCTCATGTTACTGTTTATCCAACGCAATTACGCCATTTCCTAAATCTAGTTTACCTCTAAAACAGCCATTTTACAAGGTCTTTAGAGCTTCTTCCCAACCATTGAAGCCTACAAAATGCAAAATAGACTATACAAGAAGTTTTGTACTATCTTATTCTCAGCCGACTTTTGAATTAATTTTTCCTTGTAGCTTGCTAACTCATTGACACTCATGTCCTTTAGCTTCTCTAAATAGGGGGTTAGTTTCTCATAAAATTCTTCGTCTGTCATTTAGGCCACCTCCCCGTATACAGCAAGCTGAAACAGTTCCTCAAAGGAATCGGCATAATAAAGTGGTTGTACCTCTCTCTGATTATGCGGACTGACTGCATTCTCACCATACTGCAACCCTTTGCTGGTCAGAGACTTGAACTGCCTTTCTTTATTCTTGTCTTTTATAGATTTCCTTGTCTTAATTTCTAAGAATCCTGCATCTATCATAGAGGAATTAAATTTGGCCGCTGACATTCCTAAGTCATACCGCTTTAATAGCTCTGTTGCAGATCTAAGTTCCCTGCTACCGTTGTGCTCGTACTTAGGAAGGAACTCTGTTGGAAGCGAATAGCTTTTATACAATCCCTCCAACATCAGAATCTTGCTGGCATCGTTTACTTTCAGCATATCTGCCACTACTTCCATACACTCCACCTGCTCCTTAAATGAAATCTGGTGATTATACTGCTCACCTTTTTCAATAAACTCTTTCATCTTTTCAAAGGCATCTATGTACTTTGCTGTAAAAATAACGCCTTTCTTTCCGGTCATTTTATTTGCAATCATATCACAGCCTTTTTTTGTACAGAGATAACACGGAAGTGTTCTTCCTGTACTATCCTGATACTCAGATTTAATGAAAAAATCACTGGGCGCAAAATTGCGCTCAGCAAGGTGCTTTTCATAAGAGCGAATATTTCTCAGTAATTCTTTGTGGTTTTTCTCAACCATCACTGCTACTTCTCTACTATCCGTTAATAACTGTCCATTCTGTTCAAATACTGTTAATTCTTTTTGCACTTCACTTACCTCCAACAATTTACATTGATTTTTTGATGGAAATAAACTAAAATGTATAATATGTAAACAAAATAGTTTACAAAAATAAATCATTTTTGGTTTATTTCTCGTTTTAGAGTAAACACGCTTCTGTGGTGGTTGAGGTGTTTACTCTTTTTTTGTGTGTAAATCTTTTAAAATTAATTGCAAAACGTAGTTTTTTACTGTTTTATTCTCTTGAAAGGTCTTTATTCTAACTTTGGTATGCACCTCTTCCGGTACTTCTACAGTAATCCATTTTCCCACTTTCTTCACCTCCTTGTTTATTATTATACTTTTGCCATAGTTACATGTCAACGTTTTTATCAAATTATATGTAAATATTTTTTAATATCATTATATTATAGTACAATATAATTACTTTAACTTCACTATGTTTTTTGTATTGTACTCTGTGAAAGATTTATAGCACTTTTTGGAAATAATTTTTATTTTAAAAGAACATATTATACTCTATTGTGTTTTTGTACACTTTTGTGTTTACTCTTGAATTTCAAAGTAAAGTACAATATAATATATTAAACTATAATTTTTTGTAAAAGAGCGAGGTGATACAGTGTCATACAACTATAGAATAAAAGAATTATTAGAAAAGGAACATATGACACAATTTGAATTAGCTAAAAGGATAAATTTAACTCCAACTTCTCTTTCACGATATTTAAAAGGAACACAAGAGCCTAAATTAGAAGTTATAGTTAAAATGGCCAATGAATTTAATGTATCTATTGATTATTTGATTGGTATTGATGATAATGAACGTGTTTCTACAAAAAATAGATTATCTAATAATGCTAATTATGAACTTTTTTTAAAGGTTGTTTTACAACTTGGAGAATTAACCAACAGTCAACTTTATAAAGTATCTGAATATCTAGAATTTATTAATAATACACATAAAAAGAGCACCTAGGTTATCCAGGTGCTCTTTTCCATAACTATATTAAAACAAATTCTTAACTAACTGCTTATAGATTTTATCGTCGACTTCAAGCAGACTATTCTTTCCATCCTTAAACTTTATGGCAATCGTATACACGCCCTTGTTTTTAGCAGACAATCCTGCTAAAACTCCTACCGGCCCTAGCAAGGTTGCTCCAATGGCGCCTCTGGCAATTCCACTTGCCGCACTTTTTCTCTGTTCATCGGTAATTACTTCGTATTGTTCTACCGTTTCGTTGTTGACCTCTATTTCATCAACTGTTTTTATTCCTTGAAATTTTACAAGCTTTATTCCACTTGCTAATTTTGCTACCACAAACCCTTCATAGTCCCCGGCAATGACTCTCTTTTTCGCACCCATTTCCCATTCCTCCTACCTTTATCTATTTACAATATATAGCAAAGCAAATGAAAAATCAATAGATTACACCCTTTTTATCACAGATTTTATGACATAAAACATAATCGTGTTTCCTACTGGCACCGCACTTTGAAAAGCCACTGTATTTCCGCTAATCGTATAGTCCCGTCCCTTGGTAAGGAGCATCCCATTCTTAAATACTTGAAGGATATCTCCATCAGTATAGGATGCTTCTGCTGGTATATCCAGATTGGTTGTCTCTGTTGTGACTGATACTTCCGCCTGATGATCTTCATTTACTGTCGTTACCCCAAGTTCTGTTACTAATGAGTTGAACCATTCATCAAAGGCTTCCTTCTTTTGGGTACTCCAGTCAGTGTATTCCTTGGTACTGTCTGCATAAAACTTGTTATAAGCAGTGCTCCACTGGTCATACAGCTGACTGGTGTCCAGAAAGTCAATCAATCCTGTCACCCAGCCACACAGTCGACTGTCTGCCCTTGTATCCGTAATCTCTGCTTGAGTAACAGCCTCCATCAGCCTGTTTACTGCCACATATGCCAGACAAAACTCTGTCATGGTACTGGTTCTCTCCATAACTGGCGCTGATGGTGTCTGTGCTTCAACTCCCTTCTTAATGGACACAGTGATCTCTCGTGCCTCCATGTCCTTTCTTAGCACAACCGCATCGATTCGATTTAAGGTCGTGCTGGACTGTTCGATGGCCAAAGTCTCTGGTGCTGTCACCTCTGCATATTTACCTCCTATGTAAGCCCGACCTTTGCTCACGATCACATTCATGCCTTCCCCTGAAATGACCTGCATACTGTCTTGGTAATGGTTTACTACCCCATCACTGATTAATCCCTGATAATAACTGCTCATGTCATCGGCGTTATATTTCCGATCACCGCCGACACTGTTGAAGAATCCATATTCTAAACTCATTCCCTAACCTCCCATGTATCAAAGGTCGGAACGATCTTGTAACCGCTCTCGTCCTCATTTTCTAATATCTCAATCACCCTGGTATCTGCCCCAATGCCGTATTCATTTTCTACACTGACGATATCCCCAAGGAAATAGTCTTTGTCCGCCTGATAGGTGGAATTGTTCTCCACCTCTCCACTGATACCTTCCATGATCTTATACGTCCCCAGCTGTTCTTTCCCATATTCTATGAGCATCTTCTCATAAGTCTGAGCTGTAATGATCTCCCCGTTACTGCTGACTCCACTCCCATCAATCCTTGCCTCATATCTAAGAAGGCCAGAAGTTTCTCCGATACTGACTCGCTTCTGGCTTGTTCCTTCTCCTTCTCCAACCACAATAGCCGCATTACGATACTCATCTCGGTTATAGGTATATTCGCTGGAAATCAGATTATCAAATTCCGGGCTAAAGACTACATAGTTGTTCACGTTCTGCCCATAACTCCGATCCTCCCCACGGTATAAAGAAAACAGAAACTGATTTTCTGGCGTCAACGTGACTTTATAACCGATCTTGTAAGTCTTACAGATGGCTGTAATCGTCTCTAAAAGATTCTCTCCATTAGATTGAAGATCAAAATCTTTTATGGTTTCTGTAAAGCCTACCTTTTCATCTAAAAGAAAGTTCTCAATCTTTCTCTTTGGGTCCGCCGGGGAAATAACATTATCCGTAATCAGCTGGCGTATACATTCCTCTGCATTTCCACTGATAGTTGTCTGGTTCCAGGCAATCCTCCGGGACAGAATGGATTCTAAGAATCTCCCAGTGATCGTATAATAGTTCCCTTCCTCGGCGCTGGTGGTAATGGTCTTATTTTCGATAATCCCCACCATCTCATGGTCCAAACGGTAGATATAATGATTCTCTTTTAAGAGACCTACCATTTCTTTGTCTGCCCGGAGATAGATTTCAAAATCCCCACAGTCAAAAAACCTCTGGTTCCAAATGACAGAGCTGGCACTGTCGATAATCCCGATAGTTTCAAATGACTGGTTCATCACATACAAATCCATGTTACACCCCCTCGTATTCATTTCGGTGTTTGAATCGAATATTAAGGTTCTCTATTCCCTGGTCTGCATCCAGAGTAAAGTAGTTCTCTCCTTGGGAAAGCTGAAACCATTCCGGGTTCCGGTCCAGATACTTGATGAAATTGATTTTTTCTGCATTACTCATTAAGTAGACAGATTTCTTCATGTTCACCGTTGTGACCACAATACTCTCTCCTTCGTTCATGATCTTTTGAAGTCCAATCTTTCCATGGGTCTTGACCGAATAAATCCTCGGATTTACGACTTCTCCTCTGGCCACAAACTCCACAGTCATACCATTGGCCACATCTCCTTCGTTGAGCATCGTAATAAAGTCCAAAGCTTTGATCTCTCCTAAAGGGATTCCTTCTTCTTCGATAGAAAAAGGAAACTCAAAGAGAGACTCTGTGACACTGGATTCAATCACATCCTCCCCCATACCTTGAAAGTATGGGGTTGGACATAGGATACTGATCTGGGCCGACTGCGGATTCTCATGGTGGTTTAACTCAAAATTCTCTACCCGGCCATCGATGAACACATCTCTTGCATCGTTCTTTACATACAGGCGTATTGGTTGCTTGACAGTAAAAATTCGATACAGACTAATCCTTGAGGCCTCTACGTCATTCACAATTTTGATGGTTAAGACAATGTTTCGATTCTCTACACGTGAGCTGTTAAAGATACTCCCATCAGATAATCCCACTGTGGACGTGTTGATGGTCGCATTGGGTGGATTTAGACCAGTGACAGTCGTCCGATAGACATGATTCCCGGTCAAGTCCAGACGGTCACCGTTCTGGTTTTCTGCAATTAATTGGAGCATCTTCTACACCCCCTTACTAAACGCCAAGGCATTTTTAGTCTGCCGATAGATTTCCAAACGACTTAATGCTTTCGGACTCGTATTGTACTGGTTAAACACCTGATTTACATTTTGATTCGTAGTCTTATTTCCACCATAGCTGATCCTTCCGCTGGCCTTTGCAATCGCATCCATTGGAACGCTGGCCGCAAGAGAACGCCGTAGAGAATCCATCTGTTCTTTGAACCCTTCCCCGTACCCTTCGGCACTAAAACCTCCAAGTTCTGCAAAGACCTTGGATGGGCTATGGATCTTTAGACTGCTTTTAAACGATTTAATAATACTGTTGGCCACGTCTTGTACTGCTTTACTTAAATAGCTGGTGTCTGATTTCAGACCGTTTACAAAGCCACTCATACATTGTTTGCCCAACGCTTCCAACTGGCTTCCCAGACCTTTAAATGCATTATTGATGGCCGCTCCATATTCCTTAGACACTTTGTCAAAATCACTCTTATATAAATTCTTTGAAAGCTGTTCGGAAACATTCATCTTCTCCGTATAAGCGTCATTATAAGCTTTTAGTTCCGCATCACTCATGGAAAGAAGCTGGTCCATAAAAGCTTTCCCCTGATCTACGTCATAGGTAGCAATCTGGTTGAATAAATCCTCGGATACCTTGCCTTTTACTGCATTTAAGCGGTCCATATAAGCTTTAATATCCTCGGTCTGTTGTTTGATATCATTGACATTCATTACCCCTGCTCCTGAGACCGTGAACAATTCCCCAAAGCCTTGGAGCTTCGATATCATTGTGTCCTGGAGATTGGTTAGATTATCCCAGCGTGCCTGGTAAGTCTCTGTGATGCCGTTGATCGTATCAGACACCATCTTTTCCGCTTCACTGCCGAACTTACTCATTGCATCGTTGAACTCAGATAAAGATTTCTCTGTTGCTTTCTGATAGGCATCCTGTTTGTTCTTTACCGCTTTAATCGCATCATCATAATACTTTTCAATATCCTTGATTCCCGGCGCATATTTATTATTTAGAGACTCAACCATCTTTTTTTTGTTTTTCTTTGATGCATTTTTGTACTTTTTGGAATTTTTTAGTTTTTTCAGGGCCTTGTCTCTTTTTTTCTTCGCCGCATCCACATCATTCTTTTTATCTTTTTCCAGCTTGGTGATCTTGGAATCAAACTTATTGAGTTCCTGCTCATATTGATAGGAAACCTTATCCTGGCAAAACTTTAATTTCTCCTGGATTGCGTTGGAAAAGGACTCTGCCGCCGCATTTCCTGCATCTGTAAATTTCCCGTTGGCTACCTGCTTGGCCGTAGCCGCAACATTTCCAATCACACGTTTCATCAGATCGGCTAGTGATATCTCTGCACCCGTCATACTTTTTGTAAGGCCGGACAAGACAGAATTAGCCACTGTAGAAGGAGCTTTCTTTAAAGCTTTCTGTTCCTTGGTACTTAAAATACCTTTGACAAAGCCCTGGGTAAAATACTTTCCGCTCTTCTTTGTCTTTTTAGATGCGGAATGTTCATCTAATTCCGTGTTTAGACTCTCCAAGGATTCGACAGCAACATTTTTTGCCGCCTTCACAGCTTCTTTTGCTAAATAATTGATCCCGTTTACAAACCCCTGAGTAAAAAACTCTCCAGACTGTCTAGTAAGTTTGGAAGGAGATCCCTCCTTTTGCCCGGCTTTTAATCCTGACAGAGCTTTTTTAGCCAATTGAAAGGCCTTATCAAAAGCACCTCCAAACTTATTTCCTATCCCTCCAATAAACCCAGCGCCAAAGAACTCTCCAGATTGTGTGGTTTTTACACTCTCTGCACCTTTTTTACCCTCGTTGGCCATTCCTTTTGCTTTTCTACTAGTATCTCGTTCTTTGCTTGCTATTCCTTTTCCAAACTGGATTGCCGCACCAACTCCGGTTTTACCCATTCCTTTGCTTCCATCCTTAGCACCGCTAACACCAGCATTACCTAGCAAAATAGCATTTCTGTTTACAGTCCCATTTTGATTTAACAAAGAAATAGAGAAATCAGATCCTGCTTTGGAGCCTGCTTTTCCAGAGCCTTTGGAGCCTGTCTTTAATCCCTTTACACTACTGTTTCCAACACCTTTAGATTGTTTCTCAGCTTTTCCTTTAGTGTTCCCAAGTTTTATGCTGAACTCTTCGCCTTGTTTTGACCCGAATAATCCAAATTGTTTTGTAAACTCCGGCATTTTTTCGGTTGCACTTTTTTGAATTTGATCTATTGCCTGTTTTGTCTTCATCTTTCCGCTTATAATGCCTTCATAGTATTTTTGAGGGATATTCTTTCCCTCAATTCCAGCTTTTTGAGCGGCAATTTTAAAGTCAATGGCCTTCTGCATAGCATCTGTAGCTTCTTTAGCACTCATTTTTCCGCTGTTTATTCCGTCTGCCACAGATTTTGGAATCTGGATTCCCATATCTTTCGCTTTTTGCATTACTTCTGAACTATTGAATGCAATTAGTGTATTCATAATCCTTACAGCTTCCGCCGGCTTCATTTTTCCACTCATAATACCGTCAGATACATTTTGGGGAATATCAATTCCCATCTTGAGTGCCTTTTGTACCACACTGCTGTTATTAAATGCGATCAATCTCTGCATTTCTTTAACACTCTTTGGAACAGCATACATGCCAGATTTGATACCTTCACTCACCGCTTTGGGTATTTCTATGCCTTTTTTCTTACATTTCTCTGTAATATCTGCTAATCCCTGTTCAATTTTGGCAGTGTTTATTTTTTGCTGTGCGTAGTCTCCAACTTTATCGTACTCATCGTTTAATTTTTTAAGTTCTTTCTGATTCTTTTTTACCTGCTCATTGGTCTTATCATAGGCAACCTTTTTTTCTCCCTCTTTCGTAAGAAGACGCTGGTAATTAGACCATTCCTTTGTATACATCTGTCCGCCGGTCTTCATCCACTTTTCTTTCGCGGCTTCGGTTTTTTCATGAGCAATTGTATAGGCATCCTGATTCTTTGTGTTCTGCTTAATCAGTTCTCCCTGTTGCATCTCGATGTTCGCAATATCTTCGGCGATCTTCGCCTGATTCTTCTGAGCCGCTTTCGCCAGGAGTAAATCTTTCTGGGCTTTTATATTTTCCCGGATGGCTTCGGTGCTTTTATTTAACTTATCTTTTTCTGCATCATAAGCAAGTCCAAGGTCAGGGATCGCTTCATTCAGCTGGTCTACAATATTTTTAATCTGTTCTTTTTGGGAGACGGATTTTTCTTCAACTCCCATCAGTTCTTGTAGTTTTCTGAATAAGAAATCAGCTTCTTTACCTTCTGTCTTCGCACTGTTAGTATTCTCTTCTCTCACTTTTTTTGAGTCTTTAAGAGTATCATTCAGTGCTTTTTGACTTTCAATTAGTTTTTCAGTCGCTACATAGTTTTTGTCCTGAGCTTGCTCAGCTTTTCTATTAGCGATGGCAAATGTTGTTAATCCTACAACCGCTCCAGCTACAATTCCTGCCAATAGACCTATTGGATTATCTATTATAGCAAGACGTAACAATCCTAATGCGACAGTTAACGTCTCCACAGCAGATGTAGCTGTAGCAATTACGGAGGAAATATTAAATACTAGTAATCCGGTTCCAATTGCGGCTAAACTAGCAATAATAGCAGGAGTATTAGCCTGAAACCACTGACCAAATTTCACTAAGGCCGGAACGACTGCCGAAACAATTGGCTCCAATACATCTACTTTTAAACTCCGTCCAATCATTTCCAACTGTGACTTGGCGTTGTCATAGCGGACTTTGTCTAAGTCTTTTAAAGTCGTTGCGGATTTATTAGCTGTACCATTTACATTCGTAAGGGCCTTTACGCCCTTTATTCCAAGATCCTCCCACATAGTGCCGAATAGATCTACGCCCGCTTGGTTCTGTTTCACCTTATCATCCATAGACATCAGCTTTTTAAGAACTTGCTTCGTTGCATCTGCGGCAGACTTCCCACCTTTGGCAAATTTCTTACGCATCTCGTCGGCATCCAGCCCCAACAGCTGGTAAGCCTCTGTAGTTGTATTTGCCGTGTCTTTTACACGGATTCCAAATTCTTTGTACGCGTCCCCAAGTTTATCGACTGAAAAGGTTCCTGCCTTTGTACCATTTTCCAAGCTGTTAAAAAATCCTTCTGCACTTACACCCATCTGTTTGTAATGCACGCCATACTCATTGATACTGTCTAATAGATCGCCATTTTTGTTAAGGCCTTTTTGCGCTCCCTGCGCAATCAAATTAAAAGCTTGCTCCCCTGTAATCCCGAACTGCTGTGTGAGCATATTAACAGCACGCATAGATTCCTGGATATCGAAGCCAAAAGTATCTCTAAGGGCAATCGCATTTTGTGTCAGGTCTTTGATCTTGCTTGGATCAGTCTCATTGGTCTGTTGCTTTACTTCTGCCATAGCATCGGCAACATCCGCAATAGAATCCCCATAATTTCCTTTATACAAATCTAAGATTTCTTTTCGGAACTGCCCCATTGCCTGTGCAGATGTTCCGGTAGAGGCTTGGAATTTGTCCAGTGCATCCTCTCCTTCTAAAGCAAATTCTTTTAGTCCATCAATTACAGCGGTAATCCCTTCACTTAAAACTTTAGAAAATGCTCCTAATACAACTGTTAGTCCTGCTCCCAAGTCACTTGTAGACTTTTTAGCTTTCTTATTGAATTTATCAACACCACCCAGCCCTGATTTTAATTTGGCAAGAACGTTATCATAGTTTCCAATTTCTCTTTGTGTTTTGCTAACAGCCGCCTGCTGATTTAACATCGTCACCCGCATCCGGTCTGCCGCTTTTCCATTGGCCAACTGTTCCTTCTCTACCCCATTCAGAGCCGTTTTTAATTCCTGAGCCTTCTTGCTGTTCTCTCCAAACTGCCGAACTTCCTCCTGGTATTTGGCCTTTAACTCTTCGGCGCGCTTTCCATTTTCCTGCTGAGCCTGCTCAAGCTGTTGCAACTGTTTTTGATAGTTAGCAAGCTTGCTCTTTTGGGCTCCCAGAACACTGTTTAACTGTGAAAGCTTTGCTTCCACTCCTTCCGTAGTCTTTTGCCAGTCCTCCATCCCGGCCGATGCCGCTTTAAATTGGGCATTGGCCAGTTTGATGGACTGGTTTGCTTCACTGATCCCCTTTTTTAAATCGGAGATATCTACTTTAAATTTTGTCGTGATTGGTTCATTCTGTGCCATATCCTCATCCTTTCTTTACCACCAGCCTTCGTTATCCGATGCATAGACTCTCTTTACCTTCTCTGGTTCTTCTTCATAATCGTTCATCTCGTCGTCCACCTTCTTCGTGTCAATATACAGCGTGAACACATCCTCCGCCGGCGCATCGTCAACCATGAATGGCGTAAAGGCCGGATACTGCTTACATAGATAGTAATTGATATTAAAAAACAGCATAGTTAAGGACGGCGGTTCCCCGCCGCCCTCCTCTAGTTTTTTTCTTTCGGAAGGCTGTTCACTTTATCCACCACAAACTGGAGGAGTTCTTTGAACAGTGGGACAAAGTCCATGATATCCACCTGGTCTAGTTCATCGTCTGTAAGTTCTGGAAAAATGCTCTTTACCAGGTCCTCAAATGGTTCAATACATTGAAGGACCATCCCTGCGATTCCCATCTCATCCCCTCCCTGGATCTTATCCAAGTCAATGATTTTTACAAACCGACGGATAATCTTATAAGGGATTCTGACATCTTCTGCTTCATAGGTTTTGATAACGGTTCCTTTTTCATCTCTGATATTTAACTTCATCCTCTAATCCTTTCTATGTAGTCTTTGTATAAGTCACTTCCAACACAGCGCTGTCTGTCATTCCCTTTTTCACTGCAAAGGCTTTAATGGTCGTCGTCGCTGTAACCGCAATCGGCGCTGTATACTCTGTGCTAGTGGTAGTCGGGTTACTTCCATCTGTCGTGTAATAAATCTGCGCTCCTGCCGTCTGACAGTTTAACGTAACATCGACGCTGTCCCCGGTAAAGTTCTTCTCATCCGGGGATGCCGTCGGTGTTGCTACAGGAGCTAGGCTTTTTTTGTCAGTGTGTCAATCGTAGTCACCTGGTCAAAGAATGTTGAGAAATCTACTTTATCCATTCTCTCATCTACCACCAGGGCCTTTGCAGTCCTTCCTGTCTTCGTAAATTTGTGAGTTGTATTGATTCCAGTAAAGGTTAATTCCAAATCATTAGAATCTGTGGAATCGTCTTCCGTTGCTGAGGTCTCTTCTGGGATCGCAAAGGTTCCTTTATAGCGCCATACATAGCGTTTCTTTCCATCTGTTCCCTTTGTGATGTAGCCAATGGCAAAATAGTCATTGTCTCTTTCCCCTTCGACCATGGCTCCTGTTGCTTCGTCATAATACTGGCCAGTAATCTCCGCATAAACATCCAAAGCTGGCGGTGCTACCCGCAGTGTTACTTCGTCACTTCCTGTGGAATTGGTTACGATCATTGGCTGGTTGTCATAATAATCTGTTGCGCTGTCTGATTCTGTGGATTTTCCAATCTCTCCAACAGGAGATAATGGTTTCACAGGGCCGGTCACATATCCTCCGCCCTCTGCCTCATTGTTATCTGTCGTGACTTTTGCAAAAACCAATCCCTCTACACCACGAAATTTAAATACTTCACTCATTTTTGTTCCTCCTTATAATTTTCAATAAAATATACCGTCATTACTTTCCCCGTATGTGATGGTTCATCACAGCGCAGGTCAAACGGGGCGTGACCTGGGATAAATCCCTGTTCCTTTAATTTCTTTCTTGCCTGTCTGGGTATTGTCTCTGTCAAAGCTGGGTCCGTAGAATAAAAGTAGACCCAATATCCAAGATCGCACGAAACCGCATCATTATCGTAATGGTTCTCATCTCCTTGGAACTGCCAGAAGGTAAAGAACGAGGCTGGGTAATCCTCTCCTTCTGTCAGAGATCCTTGCAGATAAACATCATATCCAAGGCTTTCTAATGTCTCTATTAGCTTCTCCCTCAAATCCCCAACCTCCTTATCTCGTTATAAAAAATTTCTTCCACTGTATCGTGGACCAGTTGATTTGTTTTGTTTCCATACACCGCATTGTATAAATTTTTATCTGCCTTTATACCTGGATGATTTTTTGCCCCTGCCCGTTTTGGACCCCCATATTGGTTCTTTGGAGCGTGGCTCGGTGTTCCATACATCAGAAATACAGAAGGCAGGCCTCCATTAGGAATATCGAAACCAATATCGACACTTCCTACGGAACCTGCCCACTCTATATGCGGTGATGTTACAATACTCTCCGCAGTAGTGCCACTGTCATTATGCGGTGCCATGGCACTTTGGATTTTTGGAGTCACCAGCTCAAATGTTTTGGCTAACGCTTTCTCAGAAACCTTTTTTGTGTCTCCTTCCATTTTCTTTAGCCTGTTTATCACATCGTCAAATCCGTCAAACTCTATTCCCATTTTCGCCATACACTCACCTTCTTTCTATGGACCTCCCTTGATCCTTCGGACTTTAAAGACTGAATACTGATGCCGCTGTTCGATATCTTCCGGCTCTCCAAGGATCTCATAGACCTTGTTTTCTGCATATGCCAAAGCAACTCGCCCGCCGGAGTCAAACATTGGATCATACCATGTCTCTATGCTCGCCGTATCTTCTACGGCATAGACTCCATTCTTTTGTACGTCAGTTCCGCCATAGGTTTTAAAGCTCCCGTAGAATAAACGCTTGTCACCATATTCTTTGGTTATTACTCCATTTACTCGTTTGCTCCTTAAAACAGGAAAATAATACAAAGCTACATTAAAATTGTTGTTTATAGTATACATTTATACTCTCCTAATATCCTACAATATAATAGGAAACCTTATTAACATACATGGAAAAATCGTTTTTCACATTAAATGTCAGATTTCCTCCTGATATATTAAAACTATTTTTATAATTTGAATTAAATCCAGGTTTATAATCATACGTTATATTGGTTGCCGAATCATCATAAGCATCTTTTCCATCTATTTTAATTAATGCTACAACAATACTAGAAAACCCTGTTACAATTTGACTTGTAGTAACACCAAATCCAGCTGAAGGACTCCCCGTTTGTGTATATCCTATTGTTCCTGTTTTCTGTTTTAATACCTTGGATTTTATCTGATCCCATGTCATGCTTGCTGTGGCTCCGTTGCCAATGGCGGCCGCAAGCTTGCTTTTCCCGTCACTGGCATTTTGAAAACACTCGTTTACTGCGGCCACAAGACTTGATTTATCTGTTGTCCTCAAACTTGATAACATCCCTGTTTCCGTTTTAGGAGGCACTTCAATTTTATTTTTGTTTTCGTCAAATCCATAGGTTGCCATAACTACTCACCTCCCTGACTTTTTAATGCAAGCTGGCTGGCCCGCATCATGAAATAATCACTGAGACGGGTCCCGCCATTCCCATAGTTCCAAAGATCTGCTACTCCTCGACTCACCAGACCGATGATTTCATCTTCCTGCAAGATGGTCTCAGAGACCCCTGCATCCTCTAAAAAGCATAAGACCTCATAGAGATAAATCTTTAATGTCTCATCGTGGAAGCTCCCGGTGATTCCAAGACTTGCTCTCACCTTCGTAAGCATCGGCTCTTGTTCTATCACTGCCATAGCCTCCCTCCTTTCTAGGATGCCGACTGGTTCCCGCCGGAGGTTGGAGGCTGGTATGCCTCCGTGACCAGCTCGATGCATTCTTCTATGCTCTCTGCTTTGATCTCATCCACGGAAGCCGCTCCTCCCATCTTTACAATCAGTTCTTTTAATGCGTCAGTTATCATCTGCCTCACCCTTTCTTCTTAATAATCAGCACGCCATTTGGATCTACCAGTTTTCCATCTGCGATCAGGATACATTTATTCTTGATCTCGTTAGTATCATGGTCAACCCATTTTACCGTCTGCATCTCCATATTGGAGTTGACTGCATAGTTTGAAAGTTTAATGAAGACTGCAATAACGTCTCCTGCCGCCGCAGTGTCATATGGCTTCAAGATATCATCCTCAACGGTCTCGATGTTCTTTCCTGCAAAACGGTAAGTCTCTGCCCCGTCGATGCCATAGTTCACCCTTCCGATCGGCTGGCCAACACTGTCTACCATTCCATCAATGTATCCGTCAAACGTAGACTGGGCCATAATAAATTCCCCATCACGATAAGACTTTTTCATCTTTCCGAATACCTTCTTCTTCCAAACATCCCATTTGGCAATCTCAGCATCTGTAAGCTCAATGACATTCTCTGTCGGGATACGGCTGTCTTTTAAGATTCCTAATGGCTGGCTAGTTCCATTTCCGTTCATGATTGCCACATCAAGAGCTTTAGCCATTGCTTCCACAGCCAAGGATACAAACAATTCCTGGAACATGGACAATGTCACCACGTTGGCCAGAAGAGTCTGAGCAATCTTGCATTCCAGTCCAAAATAGCTAAAGGAGATGGAATCGTTTGCCGCGATCTTCTGATCCTCACTCGGTGCAGTCTCGCCAATCCACTTAGCTTCTGGTTTTAAAGAAAGGATTGGGATCTTGACGCCTCCCTGGATATTTAACTTTCTTACTTTTGCGTACAGGTTTCCATAAGATTTCAGCTCGCTGATGATCTCATTTAAGATTGTTGTCGGAATTACTGCCCCGGCATCTCCTGTAGTGGTCACGGCATCCGCCCGGTACTCTTCCGGCATTGGAACGTTGCGGCATGCAAACTCCATAAAGGCTTTACGGTATTCCTCTGTGTCATAACGTCCTGCGCTCTTCTTTTCCTGTCCGCCCATAGAGTAAGCCCCTATGATTTCTCCGCCGCGGACCTGAGTCCTAACACTCTGATAAGAACGCTGTGGGTCTTCTTCTGGTGCCGGCTCCTTCGCTCCGTCCCCCGGCTCTGCTGGCTTCTTTTCATCCTCTGCCTTAGCAAGCTGTTCTTTGGCCTCTGTCAGTTCCTTTAAAACAGCATCCAGTGTCTCTCCAAGAGCTCTTACCTCATCTGCTGTCTCTGCCTGCTTGATCTGTCTTTTTAAATCTTCTTTCTGTTCTTCCTTGCTTCTGATTAAGTTGTTTAAATAACTGCGAAAATCCATTCTGTTTTCCTCCTAAATTCCATATAAATACTTTGCCTTCAATTGTTCGACCTCAAGATCCCTGCTCACATTATCCAATGTTTGACCGCCACTCCTTGCATTATCCAATGCTGACCGTGCGTTCTCCAACGCACCCTTACAGCGTGCACTGATCGTTGTTGCCTCATATGCGGGAAATGTGACAGCAGATACTTCTGCCACCCGATCAATCCCCGTGATATGTCTCGTTGGATAGTCAGACTCTAAGCCTTCCCATTCCTCCGATTGTATCGAAAACATGAAGGACATCCCGGAAATGTCCCCACGTTTGATCGCTGAATATAAATTCCTTGCTTCGGTGTTCTCTTCTATATCTAAGTTCACTCGGATAAAAAGACCTTCTTTATCCGGCATTAACTGCATCGTAGAGTTTCGGTTATTCCTCCTACTCCTGGCAAGTGGCACCATATTGGTGTCATGATTTACTAAAAACCGAACATCCTCTAAGTTTGTCTCTTTTAGGGCATCCGGTTCGATGATTTCCTGGAAACATCCCAGGTCAGTCATGGAGTTATAAATAATGGGCCGTCCGGTAATGACACCCATTCTCTCTTCATTCTCCTCTGCCCGCATCTCAAATGTATAACTTCTCTGCTCATACTGGCTGTTCTTCATCTTCTTCCCCTCCTGTTCCTTCCTGCTTCATCTGATATTGGTCTGCGATCTCCACGCTGACATAATTAAGGGATTGCATCCGTACCCCGTCAAGCTCCTTTAGTGGCTGGAGACCAAACGCCACACGTTTCTCATTCTCATATAGGGAACCACTGTCTCCTAAGAGCCTTACCATCTCCAATGTCTGGTCCACACTCATAAAAATCAGGTCTTTTGGATAGAACTGAATCTCATTTCCGTGCCCACGCTCTTTCCCGGTAAATAAAACCCTGGTAAAAGCCTCCGAAAACTTCACGATTAGAGGCTCCAACGTCTTTTGGTAGAAAGCAGACAACTGAGATGGTGTATAATCTCCACTGAGAATAGAAAGCGGTACTCCAAATGTCCTTAAAATCTTTTCATCAATGAATTTCAAGGTGTCATTGTCCACCAATTTAACTTCCTTCTTCAATGGAGTGAACTCATTTTTGATATCCAGTCCTAAAAATCCATTCTCTGACTTTTTTAGCTGATTCTCAAATTTCTTCATGTTTTGTTCGATGGTCCCGTCATCCATCATCGTATTGTATTTCACAATTCCATTGACAGCGAACGATGATTTCATCGCATGCAGTACTCCATCTAACAAAGAATTATTTAACTGCAAGGTCTTTAACAATGCCTCGTGGTCCGGCTGACCAAAAATATTGCCTCCCATATAGTCATTACTGGAATACCGGTAGCGGACGTGTATGACATCATCATAAGGCAGAGTCGTTTCAAAGCGGTTTGGAAATAAGAATTTTACAAACAGCTTCCCGGTGCTGTCCTCAATAAATGTCGTATTGGTTGGACGAATCGGGTAGATAGCTTGATATCTCCGTTTCTCACTTCCATCCTTGTCCTTCCATACCTCATACACGGGGACTGCAAAAGAATTATAGTCATAGAATAGATTCCACACCATCCGCTCGATTAGTTCACTCTTTGTCATGAATCCATTGGGCTGGTCAAGAATCCTTTGTCTGTCATCCCCCACTGGGAGAAGATCGTTCCCGTTTTTACGCACATGGACTGGATTTAATTTCTGCATCTCTGATACGATGCATTGAATGGCTTGATTCACCACATCAGAAGCAAAAATATCTGTTCCAAAATTCGTAAAGATCGGGGTATTTCCACTCAGCATCCCTGCATAAGTGAATTTCTTCGGTTTGTGTGAAAGTATCTTATCGATCCAGTTCATTCCTACCCCTTTCTAAGCATCTGCTTAAAGTCTGTTCGATATCTGCGGTACATCTCATATAAGATGATGTTGGTGACTGCCCCATCAATTCGTTTTGTTGGCTCCTTCTTTACACAAAGCCCCTGCCCTCTGTCATTTACTTTGACAGCGGCATTTGAAAGGCACCATCGGTCTACCGCATTATTGTTGTAATTTACTAATCTCGCTTTAAAGTCAGCTTCTAATAATTTCATTGCATTATCCAAGGTTTCTGCATTCTGCAAGATTAATACTAAATCATCATTTTCTTTGGTCCATCCATAATTATTCATTTGATGGATCCATGCCTTGGAAAACCTCTGGTCAAATCCGCATTTCCATAATTTCAGATCATACTTTTTATATAGTTCATAAAACCAGTCCGCTACTTTGGCCAAATCTATATCATTGCCTTCACAAATGGTAATAAGCCCTTGTTTGGCCCATTCTGCATACTTTGCTCCGGCATTTTTATCATCTGATTCTGTCAGCTTTCGCTCTGGTATAAAATATTTCGTGTAAATATACTTTGTCTGATCCTCTGGACGCATAAGAAGAACTTTTGCACAGGTTAAATCTGTGGTTTCCGATAAATCCACAGCCCCAAGGCAAATGGCTCCCTCAAACTCTGAGATGCCAAAGTTATTTTCGTAATCATAATCCTCAAGGTTCAACCAGCTCTCTACGCTGTTCTGTTTTATATTAAAATCCTTAGATAGAACAAAGATCCTGTCTGATTTAGATATCCTTGCAATATCTACCTGTTCGTCGAGGTACTCCCATTTCTTAATCGTTCCTAACGTTGGATTGCTTTTTACCCAGCTATTCCTGTTTTGCCAAACTTCTTCCTCAGAGTCTTGCGTATATAACCAGGGGAGAAGACGTTCTCCTGCTATGGTATCGTCTTCTCCCCGAATAACTTTTCTGGCCTTGTCTAGCTCTTGATCTAAATATCCATCCAGAACAAAACCCTCTGTAGTAATATTAATGAATTTCGGATTTTCCTTTAATGATTGAGACTGCTCTATTGACTTTCCTATAGTGTTTTCTTTCATTTCATGTGTTTCATCGATAATTGCGAAGTCAATGTTTCTTCCTTCTTTCGATGTTGTCCGGTCTGAAAGTTTAAATACTTTGGAACCATTCTGCTTATTCTCAATAAATCGCTGATTTTTCTTGGTATCCAGGTCATGAGGATCAATCAACTCCCTCATCTTATTAATTGCATCGTATGTAATACTTGCATCTGTATCATTATTAGAACTACATACGATATCCGCGCCATCATTCCCAACGATTAGCTCACTTAGACCCAATGCTGAACACATCTCTGACTTTGTGTTCTTTCTGGCAATCAATAAGATGATCTTTTTAAATCGATCCAGTCCAGTATTCGCCATTTTAAAACTATAACAAGTCTCAATAAATGCCTTCTGCCAAAGCATCAGAACCATTGGCTTGTTATAATAAGGTGATTTGGTAAGACGAACACAGTTTTCCATGAAATTCATCCGAAGTTTGGCATCTTTTGTATCATAATCGTAGCGGTCATCGTACAAATCCTCATACAGATTCTCCAACTCCATATGTAATTCCTGGCCTACTAAAATATCACCGCAGTTGACCTTCTCCCGGTAGAAAAGAAGGGAGGAATTATCTGGTGTCCATGATCTTTTCTCTTTTATCAGCATCATTTCGTCCTTTTCCAAAAGAATACCGTGATATATGGCTGTAAATTTCCAGCGTTCCCTCCGCCGGAAGATGTCGTATTTCCACTGTTCCCACCTGTATTCCCGTTGTTTGCTCCTGTTGTACAATTTCCAGAGGAGTTCATGGTATGTGTATGGTTACCTGTTGTATTTGATTTATAAGAGGTACTTCCAGATTCGAAATTGTTGGGCTTGTTATAACTTGTACCTTTCTGTACAGCGCTCTTATCAATACCCAAATAGTGAAAATGATTTCCAGCCCCCTGCATCGTATGAACATGATTCGGAACACTATGTGTATGATTATTAAGGCTATGTACGTGATTATTCAGCCCATGTGTATGACTTTGCAATTCCTTGTGTCCTCCCGGTTTCTCTACACTGTTGAACTCTGACTGTCCAGTGTCCACGCCGACTAAAGTTCTCCCTGCTCCAAACGAAACCCATGTTCCTCCAAGCCAGATACTTGGATTACGGTTATCTACACTGGTGTAAACAGAACCGACCGGATAGATCAGATTAATGATATTACTGATTCTAAGATCCTCCAGCACTCTCTCAAAGTAATAGACTCCATCCTTTTCCTGGACCATTAAATTATCGCTGGCGTTGTAGGTCCCGCCTCCTTGGAAGGTAATAGGGCTATGGGTTTGAGTATCGATCAGATAACAGGTTTTAGCTGACGGCCATGAAAAAATCTGTCCAGATACATCAAGGCTAATGCTTCCATTTACAACTTCCGTGACAGGACCTGTATAACTTCCAAACACAATCTGTGCTGTATTAGCCGTTATATTTTCAAATGTAATCAAACAGGTCGTTTTTCCCGGCTCATTATTATTTGACAGAAGCAATAAACTGTTATCTGCCGCATGAAATTTAATATTAATCACCATTTTCTATCACCTCGTTATCATTTCAGTCATTTGATTTGCCCATTCCCTTAAAGGAGAAGTCTCTGTGTCCATTTTTTCTCCGCAGGTGCTCATCAGAATCTTAATTATATTCGTATATTGCTGTAACAGCTCTTTATATTGTTTACTGGCCGGCGTTGCCTGCTGTCTCATAGGATTTTTCTTGTCAATTCTTAAAAATGGGAGTTTTTTTAATTCCAGCATTTGATCTTCCAGATAAATCACCTCTTCAACTAGGTTTTTCAACACCTTTTTATTGTCTTCCCCTGTTTTTTCTATAATTTTCATCAATTCTTCTTTTCGATTCAAATATTTCCCTCCCTTTTAGCTAATTTCACTTCCAAAAATCTCATTTTTTCTGTTTTGATGAGAGAACTAATCACCCTTAACAGTCCCCTCGCAATTATTTTCTTGATCAGGAGGGGGGATGGTATTTTTCTTTCCAATCCAAAATAAATCTTTGATAATCTAAGTTTCTTCTTTCATCCTTTATTTGTTCTGCTCTCTCAAGACACTCATGAACTGGTGTATCAATAAATATCTCTCTGGCTCCTAATGCACGAGTCAATCGTTCTCTTTCACTTATCATCGGATAGCCTCCAATAACATACGCATTATTCCATCTGCCTCTTCTAAACTTGATATCCTCAATCAATTTATCACGTACTCCAAGTACCGTGCCAATCAGCCGTTTTGGCTTGATATATCGATCTAATCCACTGACACATTCCCATATGCTATCTACATCAACAATCAAGTCTCCTTCATTCATAACTTCTTTTACATAGGTACTCTTACCACTCAATGGAGGCCCATAAACAAGATAGACATACTTTAGATGATTGTTAAAAGACAACTTCTCATGTATCTTGTTATGACACCGATGATGCACTAAAGCAATATTCTCAGGATTCAAACTGATATTGATATCATTGACATTCTCCTCAGTCAATACCTGCTTATGATGACCAATACAATCATATTCTCTAATGATCGGCTTGCCGCAGTGCTCACAGATATTCCTTCCTTCTGCATCTACTCTCTGCATCCGTATTAAACGGATACACTTTTCCCATTGCTTTGATTTATAGAATGTAGCTAAGGTAAACATCACTTCTCCTTTACCAGTTGTTCTTTGTAAACTCCCCTTCTGATTTGGCCAAAAGTTCAGCCGCCCTCAAACGATCGCTCGGTCTTGCTTCCTTGTCATTCATCATCTGTGTCCAAAATGCCTTGATCTCCTCAATCGTTGCGATCCTCTCATTCTTAGTCTTTTCTGTCAGTTCCTCAAGATATGCCTGAACGCCATCGTTCGCCAGTATCCTATATGCACATCCCCTGGCATACCTTGGACTATACCCAGCTTTTACAGCCGATCTCTCGGCATTGCCAATACATTCGCCAGCATAATACTGACAGAACAGCTTTTGTCTCTCACTTAATTTCATGACATTCTTTAATTCACCTGCCTATTCTTTTCGCCTTGCATAAAGTGCTCTACATGTTTTCTTACCTGCATAAGAACCTTTTCTCCATCCGAGCTGTTTCCAATATCTCTCTAACTTACTTTGTGTCTTTGATCCCCATATTCCATCAACTACAATGTCTGATCCATCTGTGCATTGGTTTAATTCTTTTTGGAGCCATCGGATCGCTTCTTTTCCCGATGTTTTCTTTACAGACGTGTATTTCTTGGAACTTGTCCCGATAGCCTTCTTAAAAGTTTTCCACCGCTTATTATCCGCCCCAACCCATGGTTCTGGACATTGCTTTCCATTTACATCCCAATGCCTTAAAACATGGTTTGAAGAAACATGGTATTTCTTCATCAAGAACTTTACAAGCTCTTCTGTCTGCTTCTCTACTTTCTCTGGGACAGAGCCAACACTGTTACACATTTCAATAGAAAGACTATTGGTATTGGTGCATACTCCATAATAATCTCCTGCCTTTCCAGACAGGTCATATTTCCCTCCTACGGACCATGCAATGCGATTCACCGCAACGGATTTATAGATATAGGCGCCTCCATCTACGAAATAATGGGCGGATGCGTTTCGGCCAGCACCCTGGAAATACTTTGCGTTATTGAGTGCGGTATCCCTCTTATTACCGGTATAGTGGATCACTATGTATTCAATGCTTGCTGTACTCCGTTTACCGCCGTAATTGCTCCTATGTGCAAACTTCTTTTTAAATTTTAATCCCACGGTCTATCGTCTCCTCTTTTATTTATTCTCTATCTTCTCTATGTGATCGATTCTTGTCTCATGGTTTTCAATGATAAGCTTCATTCCGTCAATCTCTTTCCCATGAGTATCAATCCTATTATCCTGAGTCCTCTGTTCTTCTACCAGCCGGTCTACTGATGCGATCAGTTGAGTGATGGATTTATTTAAGTCAATGATCGGTTTAATAATCGCAGTTAAAAATCCTAAGATCGTAACCGATGCCAACACAATAATTCCTATCATTTCTGCTTCATTCATACTTTTCCTTGATTCCTCACTTATTTTTTTGTTTAATCAGTTCATTAATATTGACGGAAACTCCAGCACATAAAATCCCCTGAGTTAGCGCAGTAAATACCGATACTCCATTAATACCCGTTGTGGCCAATACGTAAATACAGGCCAAAAGCGCCCCAACAAGATCCACAATCATCGGAATATACTTGTTATTGACTGTTTCACTTTTCTTGATGGATTGCCCTAGGAAATATAGTACAGGGATCAGAATCAATAACTCCGGTTTGATATACTCTAAAATTTGCTCCATAACAACTTCCTCCTTGTGTTTATAAATAGTAATTATTTAAATCGTTACATAATAAAAGCACCTGATTAATATCAGATGCTAAATCTATAATTTTCCTCATTCCTCTTGACTTGCACGTTTAAACGTGCTATAATATATACATAATCAAGAAAGGAGGAAACCATATGGATGATACGATAAGCGAAATAATCAAAGACCTTTCGGAAGCCTTCCTCGCAATCGTTACTGCCATCTGCCTGATAGTAAAAACGAAACGAGATAAGAAAAAATCCAAAAGGTCTAAGAAGAAAAAGAAGTAAGGTCAGGGCTTCGGCCCTTTCCTTCTTCATTCTTATTGTATCATAACCATATATCAAAACAAATATGAAAATTTATCAAACAATTCTTCTTGTTTTAACAGTAAAATTGCTTTATGATGGTTTCTCTGGTGAGTTTGCATGTCCTACATTCTTTGATTGGATAAAATGGACTGCTTATATTCTCTTACTCATATGCTACCTAATCAATTCTCATAGGAGGAAACACCCATGAAATTAAAAGAGCTAAGACAGGCTAAAAACTTATCTGTTCCACAGCTAGTAGAATTATCTGGTGTCCCACGACGCACTATCCAAGATATTGAAAAAAATAATAATTGTAAAGTAGATACTGCTATTAAATTAGCTGATGCTCTTGGTGTGACTTTGGATGAGCTTTGTAGGGATTAGATAGATAATATATCTATTTTTTAAATGGCAATATCGCTAAAAATGATATATAATTAGTAAAAAGGAGGAGTTAAATATGAATAAAAAAATCAAAATCATGAACAAAATTTATTACATACTTGTTTATGCTTTTACCTTTTTAACCTTTCTTTCACTACTATTTAAATTAGTTTCATTGACTCCAATTTACACATTTTTTTATAGCAATACTTCATTACTGTCTATAGTTTTTATAATCTGTATAGCAATATCATTAATACTTACTCATCTTCTGATTCGTCTTCTGTCAAATTATCAGAGAAATCATCTTGGGTAACTATTACAGCATTTGCTTCCAAAGGCTCTACCTGCAACGCCATTGCATTTTTTGCAATAATTTCAATGCTCTTATTCAAGTCTTCCGGATTAATCCCGGAGGACTTTATTTTTTCATACAGTTCTATCTTTTTGTCAATATTCTCGAGTTCCAATCCTTCTGCTTCCGCCTTTGCTTTTCTTTTTTCATCGGGTAATATTAAAATGTCTTTTATTATTTTAGGCAAACCTGGCACTTTAATTGCGGCAATACTTCCTCCTCCAATTGCCACAAGGATTCCAAGAAGCGGCAAATAGCAGTCTTTTAAAGTATTGAATACATCTATTAAATTAAAATCAATCGGTCCTGGAGAATTAATATTAATCTGTGTAGAAATACTCTCATCCTCGATACCTAAGCCACATAAAAAGTTAGATGTTCCATATAAAATTCCTGACAATAATCTCGGGCTTATGGCATCCTCTTTTTTTACGTTATAAATAAAATTGATATCATTCTTATATGAATAAACGTTATATATTGTACTAAGAATATTTTTTGCATACCTATCTAAGTTACTAAGCCCATGATAATTTGAAATAGCTCTATATAGATTATAATTAATACTACTACTATCCACAGTCATAATAACATCGATATTTCTTCTTTTCCTATAAGGACATGATACCTCATGAATCATAGCATCATTATCCTCTATCTTTTTAATAATACTCCTTTCGATTTCAACTGTGCTATATTCCTCTTCATAATAACTACCTGCGTATGCAAAAGTAATATATCTACTTTTTTTGCTTGGGATAACTATTATGTCGCCTTCTTTTACTTCGTTCATAAAGCTATTGCATTTGTTTATTACAGTATTTGGTCTCTTTATCTCTGGGTAGCTAGTAATAATTTGATTACAAAGTGTTTTCCGTGTTTGCTCAGATATTACCGTTTCCTTTGTAATATTATTCCATGCCAATGCTACATAGCCATTTGCTATAAATTCATCATAAAAATATCCCTTTTTTGTTCTCACCATCCAGAACCTTGTGTTGGAATCTATTTCTTTTACTTCAAAATTTAAAATTTCCTCTAATACTTCATTTTCATTTTTTAAAATTTGCTGATCCATAAATACCCCCACTGTTTTTTCTTTATAGAATACCACATATTCCCTTTTACTTCTATAAAATTCGGAAAATTATGACATAAAAAGAACATCCCGTTGCCCAGATGTTCAAAAAATGTGGGGGATTTATGCAACCATGTTATATAAACTATATAGATGCGATTAAGTTTATTACCTATTCACTCTATTATAACTATATCATTATAGTCGTGTACTATTCTATACTATTTTGTACTGTGTATTATATAGGGAAATTTTTTAATGCTTCACTGTGCAGTTCATGTGTCCTATTCCAGCTATAACCGATCGTCGTACAAATCTCAACCCATTCTTTAAATTCGATGTATCTCAACCACAGTATTCTGCTTTGAACTCCATCTTCCATGTCAATAATCTTCTCTTCTATTTCTGCCCTAATGCTATACTTTTCCCTTTTGGCCAACTTAATTTTATCCAAAATCTTTTCAAGCCGTATCATATAATCAGACAGGTCTTGTTTTTTTGCATCCTTGGGCATATCAGTAATACCAGGACTGCCTACGCTTTCTATCTCTAGCCTTATTGAATTTTCTTGTTCACATAATGACAGCCACTTCAAATAGGCCTTTTTGTATCTATTTAGATATTCTTTTTTAGCATCATTCAACTCTTTTTCCGACAACGAGTCTCCTCCTTCCTGCCCGCCGGAGCGGGCTGTAAAACAGGATGCCTAAATGTTTTCTTGTTACGTGTGATATATAAACTCTTTTGAGTAAATACCTATTTCTTTTCAATCTTTACTCCCGTTTCCTGGTAAATCGTTTGGATCAAATCATCCAGAGTGATATAGTCCTTCTCATAGCTGTCATAAAGCTCAAATACTTCATCTGTGAACTTCTCCATTCTCTTTCGTCCGAATCCGAAGTGATCTCTCAGAACCATTGCCGGAATACCCAGCATTAAAATAAATGCACGTTCTGTTGCCTCCTGGGCTACATCCTCCTTTGGAGTCCGGATCTGCTGTGTATTCATGTTGTAAGTCGGGACCCGGTTCTTTACTCCGGCTTTTCTTCTTTCTGCTCGGTTCATTTAATCCTCCAGTCTATATACGCACTGCTGGAAGTTGGTCGAACGACTTTTAGCTCCCTCCCATTCACGAACCGACGCTTTCTATTTCGTGCCGCTGTGGCTCGGTCCTCTCGTTTTTTCTCCAGCTCTTTTTGCAGTTCGCACTCTTCTTTCTCCCAGTAGCTAGAAATCCATCCCTTGATGGTAGATGCCGGTATTCCATATTCTTTGCTGACTTGTTGCACATCAGCCTTTTCCTGCAAATACGTTGCAACTACCTTTTCTTTCACTTTCTCAGAATATCGATTACTCCACATCGTCCTCATCCTCCACTATCTGATATACAGCCGCCTTTCTTCCGGTTAAGCTGTCTTTCTTTTTCCCGCAGACTTCTACAACCCCTCGTTGCATCATTTCCGTTAAACGTGGTGCTGTTTCATTGCGGTCCGCTGTAAGAGTCAATCCATGCTTATGTAACACTACAGCGATTTCTCTGGCGGTCGCAGGACCATAGGAAAGCTGGTCCAAAATCATACGGTTCTTCTTATCCCGTCGTACTTCCTGATTAGATGCCCTTCGGGTCTGTTTCGTGATCCGACTGCTCCGATACGCTGTCTCACAACCAAATATATTTAACTGTTCCAAGTCTGTCACCTCCCTGATACTCTACAAAACATTGCTTCATTTTTCTCCGCCGATATCGTCTCTCTTACACTTTCTTCCGGGAAGGCGATCAGATAAGAGACCTCCTTCATCCGGTTTGTAATACGGTCGTCGTACTCAAGCTGATCCAATGGATAATTACTGGTAAATATCGTTACCCTCTGGTCCACATAGCGGTTGTTTATAATCTGGTAAAACTTATCATTGATCCATCCTGCCACCTGCTCTGTTCCAAAATCGTCGATTACAAGGATATCTGTTTCCTGGAGCTGGTCTAACAGCTTGCTTTCGGAAAGGTCATTATCCCGGTCCCAGGTCCTTTTGATCTCTTGGATGATCTCCGTGGAAAGAGAAAACTTGACCTGATATCCCATGTCCACAAGTTCATTTGCAATGCTGGCGGCCATGCGGGTCTTCCCGCTCCCTTTTGTCTGAGAGTAAAGATACAGCCCCATCCCGTCCCGGTGTTCATTCTCAAACCCATCCATGTACTGCTTTATGTACTTACATGCGGCCCGGATCACAGCTTTGCTTTTCTCGTCCTTATAGGCAGTCACACTAAAATTCTTTAGCCGCATATGCTTAAAGGTCTCTGGGATATTTGCAAATCTCAGGCGACTTTCTGCAATCTGCTTCTTCCGGCAGACACACTCTGAAAAATACTCTTTTCCGTCTTCCCAGTGTCTAATCCATCCGGTTCCGCCACAGTGCGGACATTTAGAACCCGTCGAAGTCGTCACCGATTCCAAGGTCGATGCCTTTCTTAACAAGGTCATCTGCTGTATTTTGTCCATCAGCGTCATTCTTTCCTTCTCCCTTCTTTGGCAGATAATCTAAAAATGGTCTGGTCGAACTCAGGAAGGTAGACGCATGTTTTATGAATCTTGTCTCCGTTTTATTCTTCCTGCACTCTGCCGCATAATTTTCACATGCCGTGATTAACTCTCTTTCTGCATAACCTTCGTTCAGCCTGGCTTGGAACTTTTTATATGCATTACCCTTATCCACTTTGCGGGGGTAACTTTTCCAGAAGTCGTCAAACGCACATGTATATTTATTATTCTTTTCTTTCTTTCCTTCTTTACTTTCTTTAGTTGTTGCCCTTTGTTTGCCCTCTGCCTGCCCGTTGTCTGCCTCTTGCTTGCCCTTTGACTGATAGAAATCATAGTTTTTTACCGTAAATATGCTGTATTTATTGGTACTTTTGATTGCCACATCTTCTGTACTTTCCAGTTTTTTTATAGCAGTTCTTACTTGCTTTACTGATAATCCGGTTTCTGTGGCCAGCACTTGGTAAGATGCAACTCTGGAACCTCTCTCTATACAGATCCCCTGCCATTTTTTGTCTGTCCAGTTTACTGTTAGAATCAAGTGGAGGAACAGACGGCTGACACTTATATCGTTGTACCATTCCCACTCTGTGAATTTTCGATATACTTTAATAAATGTCTCAATTGTTATCACCTCTCACTTCCCTAATCAACACCTCAATTCTTGGATTCCCATTATCCACATAAAATAGGTCCTCAAATCCAGTTACATATTTCTGGCTGTCATCAACCAAGACTCCATACTCCACAAGGGCATCCAAAATGAACTTTTTGGCGAAAGCGATATTATCGCAGTCCCTTCTCCGATTCTTCTCATACCAGCAAAAACTAATATAAACCGGATTTTTAATATGTACCCCTCGGAGTTGATGGGCGATGTATGTCTTACATATATGCTCGTTATCTGCTTTCATTTTGGCCCCTTTAAACTGATTTGTACGGTTTGAGGCCGTATACTCGTTCAAGCCTGATAAACGTCCATAGATCGTCAAATGATAAGTTATAGCCACGACTTTCCAAACTCCTTCCTAAAGTCATCTCTGGTTCCAAGATTCTCTTCAAAATATCTTTGAGCCATCATCTTAACTGCATTATCAAAACAAGTATCGAAATGGATGCCGTAATTAGACATATTGTGATGCCTGCCACACAGCCAAACCTTAAATCCATACTTCTCAGATTTTTTTCTATTGGCCGTGCCAAAGAATACATGATGACAATGCAAGTCCAATTCAGTTCCACACATTAAACAAACTTTCTCAGCTTGCAGAACACTTTTCAAATTTCATTCCCCACTTTTCTTCCATCCTACGTATTTCCTCTGGTGTCGCTGTTTCAATTCCTAATTCCTTAGCTTCTTCTACTGTATTTTCAATCAAATGGGACATCTGGGCTGTATCGTATGTATGGGATCCTGCAATAACAAGATAAGAGCGAAATACAATACCATTACTATTCACTGTCGTCTTAGATGTTGGTGCTAAATGGATATGCTCTAATTCTTCAACCTCAATATCATCTCTCATTGTCATTTCCCATAAATGTCCATTAATGATTTGGTATTGTCCGTATCTCCGCAGTAAGAGATTTTTCATGTACGCTATGCTAGTCCCTAGGACCTCTGCCATTTTTCCAACTAAGACATGGAAATATGCATTTGCATCTCTGCTCCGCTTTTTCCTATGCTTCGCCATTTTTATATCTAGCTCTTTGTCCTTGAGCGCCTCATATTCATTTATAACATCCCTTCTAGTTGATACAGTTATAAGAAACTCTCCAGTTGTAATATCCCTTGAAATACTTCTTAATTGACCTGAAAATTCCATAGGCTATTCCTTCTTCTTATTAATGATTTTGATTAACTCCTTATACTGCTTCTCTGTCATATCCTCTATTTTGCCAATCTTGAATTTGTCCAAAACTTCTTGTTTGAATCCAGTATGCCGATCAAATACATTCTCTAGCGATTTAATCTTTATTGCATCGATCTTTTGTTCCGCCAGGCGATTCAGCTCTGCATTGGCAGTCTCTTCAAAGCTCCGCACAGCAGTATCAATTCCAAACCCTGACATGCCTAAGGCCCTTCCTACGGCGGAAGTCTCACAGTTCTCTATATAAGACAGCTTATTGATAAAGCTAGATCCTTCCTTCTCATAAGCATGCCCTGTTCCCAGCACCATTCCATTTTCATCAAGAATGGTTGCCTTAATCAGGCAAAACCCATTTTCAAGCTTTAAGATCTCTGTCTTTATCTTTCCGTTTGGACACACTGACCGAAACGCCTTGATCCTCTGGCTTACCTCCGCATAGTCCTTTCCCTTAATATCTGTCGTTTGAATTAGCTCATTTGCCTTCTGTAAATCTTCATACGTCATAGTCACATCCTCCTGAGATATTTGGTTTCGCTGTTTATGTACTCCTGCGTCATATCATCAACGGTTTCCATTTCTTCGTCTTCATCATAGTAGTGCCATCCCATTTCCCAGCGATAGAACCAGTCAGTAAACGCGTCCTGCATCAGGATATCACCGTTTTCCACGGCTTCTAAAGCAAAGGTAAATGCATCGTCTTCCGGCACTCTTTTCCCGTTCTTTTCATAAAAACCCATTTTCAAAAACCTCCGGTTGTGCTATAATGCACCTGTAAGTTTTTCTTTGCCCTTTATTGGAGTTGCCGCTCCATAAGGGCTTTTTTATTTGTCTATCCATGCCATGCCTCCTAACGCCATAAATAACGCCAGCCACAATGGAATTGTATGTATGCTTGTCAAACATATCGATACTACGATCAGTATCTGTCCCATTTTTCTTTCCATAATCCTCCTATCCGAAAATTGCTTCCTTCATACTCGAAGGTCTTTTTTCTTCTTGTTCTTCATTGAATTGACTCATTGGAATCCTTACGCAGTCTCCTAAATGAATCGCCTTGATCTCACCTCTGTAAATCAAATTTCTGACATGAGTATGGGTTACACCCATAAACTCTGCAAACTGCTGTGGAGACTTGTATTCTTCTGTCTTCTTTAGCTTTTTTATCTCCCGTACTTCTTTTTCTAGTTGTTCCACTCTTTCTTCAAGATAGGGCATATTTGTCACCTCTCTTTCTTTTCAAAGTTATCACCCTATTCATAACAATATATTGTGCATGAACATTAGTTCCATACAACATATTGACTTTCTACTATCTATATAGTAAGATTTTATTAGAACATCAGTTTTAATTCTCAATAGAAAGGTGGTGATAACATGTCAAAAAGGTATAATCTCGGTAGCAATTCTGATATGCGACGCTTTATGAAAGATCTTGAAAAACAGATCTACTCTAATGCGGAACAGCAGATCTACTCTCAAACATACGAAGTGGACTGTCCACATTGTCACAATAAAGTGTCTGTTAAACCATGTTCTAGTCTCTGTCCCTTCTGTCACAATCAAATAAAACTGAACTTAAACATTAAATATGAATAGTAATTTCTAAAGGTTTGGAGGTCAATTCATCTATTAAAGAATTGGCCTCTTTCAGTAACTCACAAAGTCTATTCGCCTTTTCAACTGCACAATCTATTTCTGATTTGTCGACCTTAATGGTTTTCGATAATACAATTCTGCTTTCCATCTAATTACTCCTTTTCTTTCCGGCAGTATAAATTTCATCTACCGTTACTCCAAGTACCCTTGCTAATTTAGGAATGTCACAAGCTTTTATAAGTTTACGACCATTCAGTATGTCACTTAACTCTTGCGAAGTGTAACCAGCTTTTTCTGCCACGTACACTTGCCTTAATCCTTTATCCTTTATGATCAAAGCTAACCCTTTTGAAAACGGCTGATTAGATTCTGCAATACTCATTTTCCCCACACTTTCTTACCTCCTGATCTTTTTGTGGCCTTTCCCCACCATTTCCGCTACTTCTAAACTGCTAGTTGTTTGTTCAATCTTTTTCATTTAAATTTCCTTTTCAAAATTATTAATTCCTGCTTAGCTTTTCTCCCAAAATAAATATGTAATGTTTGGTGATATTGACGATTGATTTATTAGAACGTAAGTTCTATAATTTATCTATTAGAGAGCTTTCATCCACATTTCGTGTCATTTTTGTTGAAAAAAATATGCTGAACACTTTTCTTATAATAATTTGCTAAACGTACCTTAATTTCGTCACGGGGAACTCTACTTCCATTTTCATACATTGATAATGCTGACTTACTTATTCCTATTGCCTTTGCCACTTCATCTTGGCTCCTATTGCCCCGAAGCTCAATTAATCTTTCAGCAATCGCTTTTGTATTCACTTGCGTATCATCTCCTTTCGTTTTGCCACATTTTGTGTCTATAAATGTTATATCACTTATCACACTTCGTGTCAATACTTTTATTGAACTTATTTACATTTCGTGTCTTTCTTGTTTACATTGTTCACGTATCGTGTTACAATATGTAATGAGGAGGGAATACCATGGGTAATTTCAGAAATGTATTCAAACAATTGAGGTTAGAGAATCACTATACACAGGGAGGACTCGCTGATGCACTAGGGATTTCTCGTAGTGCAATAAGTATGTACGAGAACGGAAATAGAGAACCAGACTTTGAGACTTTAGAATTAATCGCTGATTTCTTTAATGTTGATATGAATTATTTATTAGGAACTTCAAAAAAAACTACTTCGATTTCTGTTGACCCTACACAAGAAGATCTTAAAACATTGATAGCCAGAAACGGAAAAGAAATGTCTACCAAAGATAAAATGGAACTTATTAAAATGTTGTCGGAATTATAGATATTGAACAAAAAGAAAGGATGGTTTCTATGGGTTTTTTTAACAAAATAGACAATGATGGTAATTTCGCACCATTTACTATGCACTATGCGGGTTTGCCAAATTATGAATATAAAGACGGGGTATGTATTACTGTAGATGAAAAAACAAAACCCTAATTTTCAAAGATACTATGCCCTTCAAAAAGAACAGATATCCCGAAATAAATCTAGCATTTAATAAAATTATTGGTGCAGAATTTATAACGCAAGATGAGTTAAAAGACGCAAGTGTAATTGGCCGCGCTGTTGTAGGTGGTATACTTTTTGGTAATATTGGAGCTATCATAGGGGGAATATCTGGGCAAGGTCAAAAAGTTACGACTAAAAGATATTTCGCAATTAGCTATACTGGTAATACAGATGATTCAAAAACTATTTTATTAGATGATAATTTTCAAGGTTCAAATAGATTAAAAAAACGTCTCAATGAGATTGCCGCAGAGAATAAACCGCCGGAGGTTGGGGAGAAGGGACCAATTGAGTTGTAAACTACATTAAAATATTTTTGTATATATATAATGTAGCTTATTATTTTAAAAAAAGTAATTGACATTTTTACTGTAATGGCGTATTATAATAGCACAATTAATTTAATTGTACCTGTTAATAGTGCTCTAGCAGTAAGCAACCCAAAATAAGGGAAGTGCCGAACCTAGAGCTTTTTTACGTTTTGAGGAGGTTTATATGAATACAGCTATTTTAGTAGACGGTGGATTTTATAGACGACGAGCTCAAAAAATGATAGGAGAAAAAAGTGCGAAAGATAGAGCCGAGGAATTAAACAACTACTGCTGGAGACACCTAAGTGAAGGAAAACGTGACAACAAAAAATATAATAATTTATATAGAATTTTTTATTATGATTGTCCTCCAATGTCAAAAAAAGTTTATCATCCATTTTTAAAAAAACAAATTGATTTTTCAAAAACTGAATTACATATGTGGATGTCAACATTTCTTACAGAATTAAAACATCAAAGAAAAATGGCCCTACGTCTTGGAAAACTTGCTGATGCTCAAGCACATTATACATTACGGGATAGCATTATTAAAGGAATATGTAACGGAACTACTACATTAGAAAATTTAAAAGAACAGGATTTTATGATTGATGTTGATCAAAAAGGAGTAGATATGAAAATCGGCTTAGATATTGCATCTCTAGCCTATAAAAATCAAGTTGATCAAATTATTTTAATATCTGGTGACAGTGATTTTGTACCAGCGGCAAAATTAGCTAGAAGAGAAGGGATTGATTTTGTTTTAGATCCTCTTGGTGCTCCAATTAAAGAAGACTTATTTGAACATATTGATGGATTAAGAACCTGTGACTCTGCTTATAAAAATAAATAAACATCCAGTCTATAAAAACAAGAAATTCCGGTAACAACCAAGCTCAAGTCTTATTATTGTGGAGGAATAAATGAATTTTGAAAAAGAATTAGAAAAATTCTCAAATAAAATATTGCAGAAAAAACCTTCAAATCCAGAAATGAATGAGCATGTCATGCCTTCTTCTTTAAATGAAGGTGAAATTGTTTTTTATACATCTGATTCAGGCAATGTCAATGTTTCTGTTATATATAATGATGAAACTTTCTGGTTGACTCAAAAATCAATTTCAGAACTGTTCAATAAAAGTGTATCTACTATTTCAAGGCATATCTCTAATATCTTTGACGATCAGGAATTGGACAAAAAAAGCAATTTGCGTTTTTTGCAAATTCCAAATTCAGACAAACCAGTTGCAATATACTCATTGGACATGATTATCTCTGTTGGATATCGTGTCAATTCTATTCAGGCAACTAAGTTCAGACAATGGGCTACCCAAACACTCAAAGAATACATAATCAAAGGCTTTGTTCTTAATGATGACATGCTAAAAAACGGTAAGCCCTTTGGAAAAGATTATTTTAATGAATTGCTGGAGCGAATCAAAGAAATTCGTGCTAGCGAAAGGCGTTTCTATCAAAAAATCACTGATATATATGCTGAATGTAGTTATGATTATGATCCAAATAGTTCTATTACAAGAGATTTCTTTAAAAATGTCCAAAATAAATTGTTATATGCTATTACCGGTCATACTGCTCCAGAAATTATTCAATCCAGAGTTGACAGTACAAAAGAGCATATGGGATTGAACACATGGAAGCATGCCCCTGATGGAAAGATTCTAAAATCTGATGTTACTGTTTCTAAAAATTATCTTGTCAAAGAAGAACTATCCTCTCTCAACGATATTGTAACCATGTATCTTGATTATGCAGAAAATCAAGCCAAAAGAAATAAATTGATGTCAATGCAAGATTGGGTGAATAGACTTGATGCCTTTTTACAATTTAATGAGTATGACATACTTCACGACTTCGGAACTGTAAAAAGAGAAGTTGCAAATGAGCTTGCAATTTATGAGTACAAAAAATTCAGAAAAATCCAAGATCAGAAATACATCTCAGATTTTGATAAAGAAACCGAAAAATATTTAAAATAGCAAAAACAGCCCCACATAATGAGACTGTTCTATTGATACTATTGCCGGAAGCACCGGAAATGAATATCTAAATTAGGCACTTAGATTATATCATTTCAATGTAGCGTCTGACAAGACGTTATTTTTATACTCTTTTTTAAGGAAGGTGATATAAATGAGTATTCAAAAGCAAAAGTATGTAAGCAAGAAAACTGGCCAGATCAAAATTACATATTATGCAAATGTTTATGACTCTGAATCTGGCCAACGTTTTACTGGTCCTGCCAGAAAGAGCAGAAACCTCGCTGTTCAGGATGAAAGTGATATCATTAGAAATCTAGAGAAGACCAAGGCCGAGAAACGCCGTGCAGAAAAACAGGCTATTGAAAATAAATTGTGCTTTGATACAGTGTCCAAACAATGGTTTGCCGCAAATAAACGTACATACGCAAACTCCACATATAAAATCTATCAGCAATACTATCACGATTACATCCAAGAAGTGTTTGGTGACATTCCAATTACCAGAGTGGAATCATCCCACATATTAAAATATAAAGAGCTTATGGAAGAACCTACGGAGAGACTGCCCAATGGTTATTCCGCAGAAACTATCAACAAGTGTTTGAATATCCTCTCAAACGTCTTCCAGTTCGCTGTAAGCCCTTTAAAATTAATTGACGCTAATCAGAACCCTATGATTGGTATAAAGCGTAATAAGGTCGTCTACAAGAAGAAAAAGACCTGGACCGATGAACAGATCACACAGTTCATCCATTCAGAAGAAGCAAAAAATGATCATTATTATGTCATGTATTGTGTCTCTCTCCTTCTAGGTCCACGGCCGGGCGAAGTCTGTGGTCTGGCTGAATCTGACTTCATGGGAAATCGACTTGAATTTAATCGAGGATACGATAAATTTGGGGAACTATCCGATTTGAAGACCGGCACTTCCATCAGGGCTGTCTATGTCCCGGAAATTCTTGCAGATATGATCCACCGGAAGCTTCTGTGGAAAAAACAGATGAGAATGCAGTACCCGGACTTTTTTGATAATGATTTTCTATTTGTAACAACGGAAGGTTTACCTGTTAATCCAGACTATTATGGAAAAAAATTCCGAGGTGCTGTACGGCAATATAATAAGAATCATATAGAGAAACTTCCGGAGATTTCAGTCTATGGTTGCCGCCATTCATTTGCTACTAATAACTACGAACGTGGAGAGAGCGACAAGCTTTTATCTGAGTTAATGGGGAACAGCGTCAAAGTATTTTTACAAAATTATGCTCAGATCAGGCGTGCCAAAGCAGAAAAAGCAATTAGTGATTTTGCCGACATTATCTTCGCCGCAGAGTAAAATTACTTTACGGATTACTTTACGACAGGGGTAAAATGTGTTGTACTGTGTTACTTCAAATTTCATAAAAATGGCTTATTTCGGCGATTTTACAAAATGTATTGTGCTGTATTTTGTATTTAATCGCCTTGCCAAGGTTGAGGTCGCGGGTTCGAGTCCCGTCTATCGCTCTTTTTAATGCTAGAAAATCTAGTATTTCTCATGGTTTCATCGGTTTAAATAGTAAATCTAACTGCTGTCAAAATTAAATTATTGATGTCAAAAAGTTTGGACACTTTTTAAAGAAAAAATGACGATAGTTTTTATAAAACTGCCGCCATTTTTTTTCGTTTCTTTTCCGCTTCTGTTGAAATGATGTAGCATTGTTCCGTGGTTGCGATATCCGAATGACCAAGTATATCTGCAATATCTCTGGTACTCATTCCAGCTTCATGTAATACAGTTGCAACGGTTTTGCGTAGCAGATGAGGATGTACTCTGTCAGGTTCAACCCCGGCTCTTTCACATAAATTCTTTAAATCTTTAGAAAGCTTTGCTGTTTTTTCTATATATTGATGCCCATCATAGCAAAGCAGTTGATTTGGTTTATACCATCCATTTTGCTGATGCAATTCCTTTAAAAGCCTTAATACTAACATAGCTCTCCCGGTCAGTGGCACTTCACGTTTGGAATGTGCAGTCTTTGTTTCACCAATGTCATAAACCTGTTTAATGATATGGTATAAAAAAAGTTGACACCCGCATTACCGAAATGGACACGGTGATTGGATGCGAGGGCAGCCGCAAGGTTCTCCTGACCATGCACTTTTGTTCCTGTGACATTATGGCAGCGTTCCTCCTGGACTCCAAGGAAACCACAGGAGTTGAAAAAGTGTTTGACTCTATCAATAAAGCTTATCGGTACATGGCTTTTCAGCACCGCAATCCCCCTGATACTTACCGGCAGGGGAGGCGAGTTCAGACATCCGGACAAGCTTGAATGCGGCATTGACAATATCATCCGCACAAGGATCTATTATTGTGATCCGATGGCTTCATGGCAGAAACCGCACTGTGAGCGGAACCACGAATACATCCGGAAAATCTGCCCGCAGGGCAAGAGCTCTTTCGATAACATGACACAGGATGACGTGAACCTGATGATGAGCCACATTAACAGTTCCTGCCGGGAAAGTCTCGGCGGTCTGACACCGTTCACACTTGCAAAAATGATATTGCCCGATGAACTCATGGACTTCCTCCATCTGTCTGAAATTCCGGCGGATGAAGTCACCCTTACGCCGGCACTGGTAAACGGCAAGCAGAAACCAATGCGTAACACGCAGGCATAAGACGCTGGTATTTCATGTGTTTACAGTAGGGGCATCCATGCTCGGCTGGCACAACGTGCCAACACTTTAATTACCCTGTGACGAATGCCTAACAATAAAATAAATCTGCGGATACGAGCCACCATAATAACCTATTAGGCAGGTGGAATTCAGTCTTACAGTACACAATCCCAGTTGCTTGCAACCGCATACCCTTTTTTTAGCAGCCAATGGTCAAGGGTAACTAAATTCCACTTTATACCCATTCCTGACATCTGTCAAAGCCTTAAAAATGGAATTTAGTTGTCAATACGGAATTTAAGTTTACAAGCGGATTTTAACTTTTCATTCAGGTATTCTTTAAAAACAGTCTGCCCCGTTTTTTAACCTTCAGGGGACATAAACGACATCCCATTCTGAGGGAGTTGTGTGCCAAAACAGGCACATGCTGTCGCCCCCACATCTGACAATGTTTTTCTTATCCCAAGATCTGTCCCTTCCATCCCCTTTTTATACACGAGCAAAGGGACACATTCTCTTGTATGTTTGCTGTGTCCGATCTCGGGATCATTTCCATGATCCGCCATCACGACCAGGATATCCTGCTTTTTGAGGCACTCCATAAGTTCTCCGATCTTGCGGTCCGCGATCTCCAGGATCTTTTTGTAAGCCGGTGCTGACTGGGAATGGCCGGCCAGGTCTGTTTCCTGTACATTTGTACAGATAAATCCCTTTTTCATCCGCCCCATCTCCCTGATCGTAAGTTCCATGACTTCTTCCGTATCCACGCAGGAAACGCTCTTCCCATACTCATTATTCACGATATCTGCGACTTTTCCAAACAGCGAGACCTCATATCCCGCCCTGCCAAGAATGGACGGAGCCTGTACCTGCGGATCCACGCCATATCCTAAATGCCTGCACTGATACCCATGCTCATAAGATCTTGACTTTGAAGACGCTATCCCGATGAACCTCCCCTGTCTGATCTCCTCGGCATCCCACAGATCCTGCATCGTATTGCCTGTCCCTCCAAATACGATGACCCGACCAACTGTGGCAACCTTCCTCACAAGCTGGCCGATCTCAAGTTCTTTTTCAAAGGGCATATAATCCAGCGGAGCCGTCACATTATAGCACATTCCCAGATCTGCCTCCAGGTTGTCCGCCACAGTGGCATATTCGTCGACAAGAAGATATCTGAGCCCTTTCCTCTCGATCACTTTGACAATATGTCCTGCTTTTTCCAGACAGTCCCGTATCTCCTCGGCTTTCTCCTGAAATGGATGCTGATCCGGCTTTTTGGGGAGGGTCCCCATGATCTCCTGATGTCCTATAAACGTATCTGCCCCAAAATGCATCAGCTCACATTTCCCGAAGTTTGCGCAAGGTGCAAACTTCATGCATGAGCTCTCCTTTCCATAGGCGTTCATCAGTCCCAGCCTCTCCAGATTCCTTAATCTCAGTTCGGGAAACCTCCGCAGCAAAGACCCCAATGTATCCGCCTTCTGGTCAGCCGGCCTGACCATTGCCGTATCTTTCATAGCACCGATGCCGAAGCCGTCTAACACGATCACTACGAATCTTTTGTCCATTTCTGCCTCCCCTGACTGTCATAGACTCCTATGATCTTTTTCTCTCCTCTGTGAAGCCCTTCCACGAGCACGACATCACTTCGCGTCACAAATATCTGAAACCGGAACGCCATAAGCACGGTATCTCCCACCTGGCACATCTGCGAAAGCCCAAAGTGATAGTCGATACTGTCACTGTCCGGTGGGATGACAGAAACCTGTTCCATCTTCTCCATCCCCGTCCCCACAAGAGCGTTTTCCACATGGGAGCGCCTGTAATATCCGCCCCCGTAACAGTAACCTCTGTTCTCAAAATTGTGGGATACTTCCGTTACATATACACAACATGGGATCTCCGGCTCATCACATTCCGCGTGAAGTGGTGTAGTCCCCGTCAGTCCATGGCCGGGTTCCGCGCTGTTGCCCCCATAGACCGCCATTTTTTTCAGGGTCGAACAGCAGCTTGCAGAAGGCGTGTTTACAAGTTCACACAGCATCCCTGCCTTCTCCATGATTGATGCCGCCTCTAACACGGTCTTCAGATTATGGATCGGCCGAATCTTCTTCTCTTCTGAGTCATACAGATAGCACGGGAACGACGTGACCCCTGCCACTTTTACATTTTTACAGTCTTTCTCCACCCAAAGCGCGGTCTCTTTCATCTCTTCCAGGGAAAATCCGGCGGTCTGTCCGGAATACATCATGTCACCGCCTGCAGAGACACGGAGTAATATTTTCTGTATCTTTCCAAGTTCCGCGGCGGCTTTTTGTATCTCTTCGATTTTTTCGCGGGTATAGACGGTCATATATTCCACCCCATAAGCCACAAAACATTTTACTTTATGGCCAGGTATCTGCACCAGATGGCCCGCATTTTTGATGGGGATGCCATGGCGCATCATGACTTCAGCTTCTTTATAGTCAACGGTCACTGCCCCTTCATATCCCATCTCGACAAGTCTTTTGGCCAGATATGGATTTCTCCCGACTTGTTTGAGCATAAAGAAGAGCCTTATGCCGTATGCTTTGCCCGTCTTCGCGATATTCCGCGCATTTTCAAGGAATGTATCTACATCTATTATGTAAGAATCCGGGCTGACCCGGCCCGTCTGGTGCAGTTCAAACGCCGTGTTTAACAGTGCCGGATTCTTCTTTCTCAACTGGTTCACAAACATATCTTCACACTTTCTACCGCCCTTTTAAGGATACGCAGCACCGTATCAGCGCCTCCCCGCATAGGATTGATACGGATCATCCTCTTCTCGAGAGCGGGATCTGCTTTTCGGAATGTGCCGGAGAGTCTGTAAAACATAGGCACTATCTCATATTTCGATTCTGCCCCCACCGGATTTGGAGCCGCGCCGGATCTTTCTGCCTCTTCTAACACCTGAGCGGCAATATCTTCTTCAAATTCTACAAGTACGATCTTAGATTGCGCATTTGCCAGAAAGGCGTCTTTTATCCCGTCTATCTCGCCGGCTTTCAGTCTTCTGACACACTCCTTCCCCACCTCTGCTTCAATGGCCAGAGACACCGGGGCATATGTCAGCCCGCGCAGGACATCCATGGCCTCGTGGCCCTGTACCTGCATCCCCCCGGAATAATTCCATCCTATGATCTTGTCTGTATATCTTTTCTTCCCGATAACGATCCCCACTCCTTCCGGCCCAAGGAGCTTAAAAGAGGAAAAACACGAAAGATCCGCGCCACACTGCACTCCGGTCCTGCTCATTTTCATCACGGCATAATTGTCATCAGTTAAGATGAGGATATCCGCACATTTTCTGATGGTCCCGATCACAGTCTCCATATCATAGCTGTCTTCTGGCTTCTGTCTCGTATATTGTATCAGGGCCCCCCGGATATCCGGATCCTGCCCCAATGTCCGTTCTATGTCTGCCAGATTGTTAAAATCCGCTTTTTTAAGATCCATTCCCATCATTTCCATGGAAATGGAAGTCGTACTGTAGACCGGGGCATCATGAATCAATATCTTGCTGCCCGGTGGCATCATGGCAGACAGGCCCAGACGAATGGCGCCGCTTCCTGCGCCCCGTACAAGGACGCAGGATTCCGCATCAAAAAAGTCCGCGATGACCTGTTCTGCCTTATATGTCGTCACAGGCTTATTGAAGCCAGGCACGACACCCAGATCTCCTCTGCTCAGCATCTCATGCCCCTGAAATACTTTCGTGATACAATCGATCATCTTAAACTGGGCCGCGACAGCTTCTTTTACATCCATCCCTTCCAACGGATAAGTCAGCAATATATTTCCCTCCTTTACTTCTACATATCAAGGATCCTGGCTGGATTATGGATCAGCATCTTGTCAAGCGTTTCCTGTAACACTCCTCTTTCCCTGAGAAGTGGCACAAATCTTTTCATGACAGTGGTATAGCCGTCGTACTTCCCATATCTCACCATATAGGATCTCCTCGAGATATCCTGGGATAAGAGGATGTGGTCCTCATATCCCTTTTCAAGCAGCCACATCAGATTGTCCGCCCGCTTTTCGTCCGACAGATATGCTGTCTTTCCCACTGTATCGTATGCTATATTCACTCCCGTATCCAGGATCGCTTTCTGATAGGCTCTGTCGTCCGACAGATCGATATGGCCTAAAATAACCTTATCCGGATCTATCCCCTGTCCTTGCAGCAAGGCAGATTGTTCCAGCCCCAGCTGCCCCAGCTGGCAATGTGTCGTCACGGCACATCCTGTCTTTACCCCTGCTGCCGCAGCCGCTTTCAGTACTTTTTCTTCACTGGGAGCCAGTTCTTTCTCCCCGCCTGCCACTTCTCCTATGATACCTGCTCTTATGTCAGTCCCGTCTATCCCTTCCAGGATATCCCGGCAAAAAATATCACAGATTTCTCCTATTGTCCCCGACCGGACACTTTCAGGGTGATACGCTTCCAGATAAAATCCGGTCGACGCGATGATCTGTATGCCACATTCTCTGCTTATCTGCCTGAGCATGCGCACATTTCTCCCCATGTCATTGCAGGTCACTTCGATCACACTTTTGACCCCCAGGGCTTTCATAAGATCCACTTCACTTTCGATGAGCACCGAATCGTCAAATACGGAGTCTGTATCCTTTCGTACCGGGGACAAGTCCAGGGCAAGATGTTCGTGGCACATGGTGACGCCGACAGATCCGGCATCAATACGTCCTTTAACTGTATTTATCATAACTTTTCACCGTCTTTTCTGTCTTATACCAGCGGCGTAAGCCCGATCAGGTAGGTAAGGTTGAACAGAAGCCCTGTCGCGATGGCCGCGATCGGGCCGATAGCCATGCGCATGATCTTCCGCCCCGTCGCCTCATTGATCAGATAGATCACGCCACCGATCAAAAACCCGCCTTCTGCACCTGCGGAAGTGCCCGCCCCCATCGCACCGCATGCTGAGATAGAGCCGATCAGCAGGGCGAACTCGACACAGGTGTTCATCGCGCTCCTGATATTGTCAGAAGCATCACGCATAGACGGAAATCTGCCAAGGAATTTCCCGATCAGGCCTAAAAGCATGACTTCCACAAAAATGATGACAGCACCTGATACTGCGGCAATGATCGGATTCGGCGAGAGATATCCTGCAACATAGATAAATGTAAAGCCCGCAACGCCATATACACCTGTCGTAACTGCTGTCGTAGCTATCAGAGGGATAAAACTCAGGCCTCTCATAAATTCATTTGTGGCGACTGTCTTGATAAGAGCATCTGCCTCCGCCGCATCTGTCATCGCATACGCCTTGGAAAGATCGAACATGGAAACGTCGCTCCCGGCAAAGACGTGGATATTACATATGACAGCGATAAGTGCTCCCGCGATCATCAGGAACGGAAGGTTTTTCTTGATCCTTGCAGTCCTTTCCGAAAATACATTTAATGTCTCTCCTTCTTTATTGTCTTGTTTATCCTTTGCATCCCTGTAAATGCACAGTGCGACAAGAAGGACGACACCAACCATCATCGTCCATGCATCCGCGCTGATCGTAGAAAATCTCGGCCCCCCGAAACGGAATACCACTACGACGACTGCGGAGATTATCCCTGTCCTCATCCCAAACTGCATGATGATGGTGATGATCGGGAAGATCGCAAAACCTGTGACCACATATGTACCGACATTGCCCAACGCTCCTATCAGGTCTACCGGCATGCCTGTCAGCACGGTGTTCACGCCCCCTATCGCCGTGATACAGAGAACCCCATATGCCGCCCCCAGGATCGGGGCCAGCCACTTCTTCGGCGAGGCGATCCCGATGATATCCGTGGCAAGGAATAAAAGCCATGGATTAAGAAGGTTTGTGGCAAGTGCATTTCCGATCCCTACAGATGCGATGAACCCCACACTCAGCCCAAAAGCGATCGTCGCCATCTCCGTTCTGTGCATGCGCCCTTCAATATATTCCGGTATGACAGGTCTTATCCCATCATGAAATACTGCCATGCCCATATGTGAGATAAACGCTGTCATAGCACAAGTGACCATCACTAAAATAATGTTTATAACGCTAAGCTCCATCCCTGTTTCCTCTCTTTCTCCTAAATCACTTTTCTGTCTCTTTCTTCATAAGTACGTCCATCAGTACCGGAACTGTCCCTTCAATATTGGATACTGTCATCCCAAAACATATCTTTCCCGCCTCGACAAAGCTCTCAATCTCAGATCTGTCCGGCTTTCCACCGTTTTTACAGACAGTACAGCATTTTCCATAACCGATGAGCCCGATCAGGATCGAGATCGCCGATCCCCCGCCACTCTCACATGCTCCAAAATAATAATCTGCCCTTCCGTCCTTGAGCATCGGGACCGCCCCCATATCCGTAGTGACGATCGTTTCCGCCTCCGGGCACGCTTTTAAGATAGCGTCCTTCATCTCGTTTTTCTGCATCCCGCCGATTGCGATCTTCAATGTTCCTTCCTCCTTTTCCCTTTCTGTGCATTTCAGCCACCCAATACATTACAGACATGGACGAATATGAACCCTTTTTCCGCATCTGAAAGTTCTACTGGAAGTCTGCCCATCACTTTTCCGAAAAATGCGGATGCTTTCTCATAAACAGGTTCCTCTTTAAGCGCTTCCAGGATTTCCGCGTCGATGGGCTCCTCCTTCTCTCCTTCTTTTGTCCTTTTCAGGGCCATCGCCAAATGGGTGATAAAGATCCCTGCTTTTTCTTCATCCACATCCTCCCTCTCCTGCGCGAGGATATCAACTATCTGTCCGCATACAGCGGCATCATCTTTCGTTATGATGTCAGCAGAACATAAAATATCTATCCTCTCATACAGGTTCTCTTTTACTTCCAAAACATCCTCCTTTCTCAATATACAATATTTTGTATATTGGTATGATATATTTTGCCTGCAATGGGACAATGGCACTGTCTTTGCTCCAGCAGACATTTCCCAATACAGACAGTCCAAAGCAATGCTCTTGCTTCTGCTTTGCAGCATCATCTAGTAATCTGCAACGCGCTCCCCTGTCCTTACTTCTTCCAGGACTTTCAGCACACGCTCTTTACTTATATGTTTTTCCAAAAGCGCTTTGATATATTCAGCTCCCTTTTTTACGATGATGACAGCCGCCGAAAACCGCACGTCATACTCTTCTTCGCTGAGAAAGACAACTTTTAGGCCAACCTGCCCATGGGCTATGATATCATCATAGTTCCAGACACCGGCGTCGATCGTCCCTGCCTTTAATCCGGAAATGATATTCTGTGTCTTTATCTCTACAAGTTCTACTTTCTTATCTCTGATGATCCTTTCCGTGATCTTGCTCTGATCCAAAGATGTACTGTCATAACCGACACGCATCCCATCCACGATCCCCGTGCCATCTGTATCCCGCAACATGAGGACATGCCTGGAAAGGAAACTGCCTGCCCCAAAGTTCATGACGATCTCAACCTTGCTGCCCTCCCGCATAGCCTGCTCCGCTGCGTACTGCGAACATACCGCGAACTGATAGGTCCCCGATTCCACGAGCCGGATCCTGCCGACGGCTCCTCTGGAGTACGCCATATTAAAATTCAGCCCTTTCATCGTCTCATAGACCGCTGTGGCAAACCCTTCATATGTCACTGAATATGGCAGGGGCATGATCCCCAGTATCTCCTCCCTGATACAACAATTCTGGAGTCTGACATAGTCGATCCCCTCGATATATGTCCCCATATGCCCGTGCGCTTTCAGAGATATACCCTGGCTCTCCTTGATATAAGCCAGCGCATTTTGTATCGTCCCCCGTGATACATGAAACTTCTCCTGATATTCTGAAACCGAAGGGATACGGTCTCCTACATTTCTGGTGAGGAAATCCTGAGCCAGCTGTCCTATTGTGACACCGATCTTCTGATATAAATTCTGATCCATACCCTCAACGCCTTTGTACAAAATATTGTATATTGTTAATATAATACTTTTGGCCGGTCTTGTCAAGAAAAAACAGCATCAGTGATAGCGTAAATTTACCTTCGGAAATAATGGTGTAGAGTTCACCCACGATGCTCTGATAAAGTATCAGATAAGGACTTGTGGTTTAACTATGCTATTTTTAGGTATAACAAGCAATCCCGATTTATAGTGAGCATTGTACGGCTTATTCCTCTTAGGTATACTCTTTGACCGGGTTTCAACATCTCTGAGAGAGTTTCAAGTTTTGTGTATACTCAAAAATCTAATGTAAGATACGTTGATAGTTACGATTGGGCAGAGCCGATTGTTTTTGGTTCTGCCCATACCTGCATTATACAGGGATTCCCCAGTCCTGCCGGTGGCCTGTCCATTTTTTTGTGATGTCCATCGTTGCCAGATACAGCATTTTCAGGAGGCTGTCATCTGTTGGGAACACACTCCTGGATTTGGTCACTTTCCGCAGCTGCCGGTTAAAGCCCTCAATGGCATTCGTCGTATAAATAAGCCGTCTGACCACTTCAGGATATTTGAAATAGGTGGAAAGGGTCGCCCAGTTGTCATGCCATGATTTATAGATTTTAGGATATTGGGTGTCCCATTTATCCCGAAACAGTTCCAGCTCATTCAGGGCAGTTTCCTCCGTTGGCGCCGCATATACAAGTTTCAGGTCAGCCATTAGTTTTTTGATATCCTTGTAAGAAACGAATTTTGATAATCATGAAACTTTCTGTCCATAACCCTTTGCACATTTTCCAGCTGTGTTATTTCTTTTGTTATACCTTATCGTGTGAAGCACGTCCACCCGAAGGGTATGACATTGCGTTCGGGAACTATTGCATCATACAGCTCCTGATGCTTTCCGGGCTTTAAAAATATTTAATCTGTGATAAGGAGAATTTCAAAGACTGCATATGGATAATGGCGTCCAGCACAGCACACTGTTCAATACTGTAATACCGGTACTTATTGTCTTCTTCATAAAACCGGGGTTTTAAAAGACCTATCTGGTCATAGTACCGCAAAGCCTGTGTTGAAATATTATTTAGTTTCGCCATCTGTCCAATGGTCAGCCTCGCATAGTCCATATCAAAAACACTTTCCCGGCAGAGGATTAATCTGCTCTTACAATATCAATGATCTGGTCGAAGGGAACAGCAAATCCTTCATCATCTCTCACCATATGGAGAATATCATCTTCTTCACTGTAACGTGCAAACTCTACAAGCATGAATGTACCTGTCACCGTTTCATCCACAGTTGTCACTTTAACCTTGTCCCCCTGGGAGATAAAAACGTCTTCTTTTACTTCTCCATCCTCTTTTACAATTTTTACGCCCGGCAACAGACTTGTAATTTCCATAAAAACATTCCTCCATAAAAATTTATTATATCAGTAAGTATTATACCTTACCGCGCCGGACGCGCCAAGTCCAAGGAGCGTAAAATATAGAATATCCAGTATTCATAATTCTTTGCCGTCCTCCTCTGCCGCTTCTTTCTTTTTCGCTTCATCAAAAATTTTTTTCATCCGCCTGTTCAGTCTGTCAGAAAGCTTATCTTCCGGTATCAATAAAGGGTCCGGCACCTTTCGGTGATCATATTCTTTCTTGTTCCTCCCATCTGTCTGCCTATATCCCATGTTCTCCCTCCTTTTTATGTCTTCATTTTATCACCGGGAATCCCGAATCGTTCATGGTAGTTTATGGTAATTATATGCCGATATAGGCTTGCATTCGGAATATAGTTAAACATGCAACTAATTTATGTTATACTTTAATTATTCAGATTAGTATTTTGATTGATTCGTATTCAAAGTACTAATTTTTTTGGCCCAAAACAGTTGTGTATTCAACTTTATTCTAAAAAGGAGGATTCTATGAAAAAAATCAGCAGATTAATCTCTGTTATCCATCGCCACGGAATGAGATTTTTTGATTGTTCCCTGGCTGACACAGAGATTGGTCCGGGACAACAGTTTTTTCTTGTGTGCATTTATGAAAATCCGGGGATCAGCATGCAGAAACTGGCCAGCATCGGTCATTTCGACAAGGGTACTGTCACAAAGGCCGTAAAAAAAAATGGAGGATCAGGGCTATCTTAGACGTGAACCGGATGCCTGTGATAAGAGAATTCAGCATTTATTTACAACCCTTGAAGCGGAACCTGCTCTCCAAATGATTTATGATCTGCGCAGGCAGTGGAACGAAATACTCTTAAAGAATCTTTCGGAAGAAGAAATCCGGCATGCAGAACTTCTGCTTACAAAAATTTCAGACAATGCATATTCATATATACAGAACAGGAGGTTGAAATCATTTGGAAACACAGACAAATAAGAAAGAAAATCCGCTGGGATATGAACCGGTTGGAAAGCTTCTGCTTCAATTTGCAGTACCGTCCACGATCTCTGTCCTGGTAAACTCTGTCTATAATATCGTAGATCAGATTTTCATCGGACAGGGAGTGGGTTACCTTGGGAATGCCGCCACAACGGTTACATTTCCTATCATTACGATTATCATGGCATTCGCCACTCTGCTCGGGTCCGGCGGAAGTGCTTATGCGGCAATCAAGCTGGGGCAAAAAAAAGAAGAGGAAGCCGAGAAGACATTAAACAATAACTTTATGCTCTCCATCATTACCGGAATCGTGCTTGCTGTGATTGGCTTTATTTTTATGGAATCAATCCTCCGGCTGTTCGGAGCAACAGAGAGTATCATGGAATCCTAATCGGGGCGGTATTGAATTCCATTCTTGATCCAATTTACATTTTTATCTTTCATTGGGGTGTCAGGGGCGCTGCCGTGGCGACGATTACATCACAGATCATCTCCGCACTGATCCTGTTTCTCTACTTCTGCAAACGGAGCCAGATGAGGCTGCATCTAAAAGAATTAAAGCTGGATGGCTCTGTCTGCAAAAATGTGATCGCGCTGGGCACTTCCTCAGGCATCACCCAGTTTATGGCTAAGTAGATGTAATCAAGAGAAAGGAAAAGCACAATCCAGACGGAACCGGCGGTTCTGTCAAGAAATGTTTGTGAGTTGGCAAGAATTTTGATATAATGGGAGCAGAAACCCCGGAGCCGGGAGAAAGGCAGGAGGATAAATGCACATAAGCTATAAACCCCTCTGACACACGCTGGTTGAGCGCAATATGAGGAAAGAGGACTTGCGGCTTGCCGCCGGTCTTACCACAAATATGATTGCCAACATGGGAAAGGGAAAGAACATCAGCATGGAAACGCTGGTTCGTATCTGCGAAACCCTGAATTGTGGCATTTTAGATGTGATTGAGTCGGAAGATGATAAAATGGAATAACAGTGAGCTACCAGGTAGCAAAGGCGTATTTACCGCTTTTGCTATTTTTTTGTTGACAGGTTCCACACAATCATATATACTGTACTTATCGAACAAGTACGCAAAATACAGACAGTACGCACGAGAGGGAAATTATGGAGATTGTCATAAGTAATAGTAGCGATAAGCCGATTTATGAACAGATCAGTTCACAGATAAAAAATAAGATTATGAATGGAACATTGGAAGCTGGAGAAATGCTTCCTTCTATGCGGGCATTAGCGAAAGATTTACATATCAGCGTGATAACTGTCCAACGGGCTTATGAGGATTTAACCCGTGATGGATTTATTGAAACTGTATCAGGGAAAGGTAGTTTTGTTGCTTCCCAAAATAAAGAGTTTATTCAAGAAGAACAGTTACGAAAGGCAGAAGAATTATTACAGCAGGTTGTGGATATTGGACGCTCACATGGCATTTCTTATGAGCAGATGGCAAATATTCTAAAAGTGTTGTATGAGGAATAACAGGAGGTCATAAAATGAGTGAAAACAATATCTCTGTAAAAAATTTGTGTAAATCTTTCGATGGCTTTACGCTGAATAATATATCGTTGCAAGTACCTAAAGGAAGGATTGTTGGATTTATCGGAGAAAATGGGGCTGGAAAAAGTACCACAATCAATCTTCTTCTAAATGAGTTGAAAAGAGATAGTGGAACGATTGAAATATTGGGGACAGATACGCTGAATAGTTCTGTTAAAAAGGAAATTGGCGTTGTATTTGACGAATGTAATTTCCATGATTTTTTCACAGCGCAGAACGTAGCAAAAATTTTTTCCGGCGTTTATCCTACATGGGATAATTCATTGTTTACCTTATACATGAAAAAATTAAATGTTCCCTTTTCCAAACCAATTAGCTCTTTTTCAAAAGGTATGAAAATGAAACTATCCATCATATGTGCAATGGCTCACAGACCAAAGCTGCTGATTTTAGACGAGGCCACAACAGGTCTTGACCCGGTAGTACGGGATGAAATTCTGGAAATGTTTTTAGACTTCATACAGGACGAAGAACACTCCATTTTCTTTTCATCTCATATTATATCTGATATAGAAAAGATTGCGGATTATGTCATTTTAATTCATCAGGGAAAGATTGTATTTGAGGAAGAAAAGGATACTCTGATTTATCAGTATGGAATTATCCGATGTGAGAAAAAACAGTTTGCAGATATACAGCCAGAGGATTATATCATTTCAAGGAAAACAAATGTAAGTATGGAATGTCTTGTGCGGGATAAGGAAGCCGCCCGGAGAAAATACAAAAATGTGGTTGTTGATAGTGCTTCGCTAGAGGAAATTATGCTGTTCTATATCAAAGGAGGTTCGACAAAATGAGAGGACTGATTTATAAGGACTTTTCTTTATTTTACAAAAGTATCGACAAAAAGCTGATTATCATAGCAGCCGCAGCGATTATTTTACTTTTAGTAAACGCCGGGGATTTTTCCGGACTTTTAGCAACAATTATGTTTGCAATAACTGTCGGTATGCAAAATGTAATGAGTTTTGCCAGCGATGAACAAGTACGATGGAAAAAATATCAGCTTACTATGCCGGTAAATTCATTCTTTGCGGTAGGGAGCAAATATATTTCTGTTCTGCTAACAATAGGAATAAGCATTGCGGCCAGTATTCTTCTCTACTTTGTATCAAGTGTTATATATCAAAGTTTTGATGGAGCATTGCTATTTGTTTCTGTATCAGTAGCCACCATTATTCCACTAATATGTACAGCAATTTGCTTACCCCTCACTTATTGGTTTGGTTTTCGTTCCGCACAAACAATGGGGCTTCTTGTAACCGTGCCTATTTTCTATCTTATTAAATACTTTGAAGATGGGCCAGGTCTTGTTTCTTTAACTGATACAATATCAGCATACATTTTAGCGGGCTTCCTTATCTCGGCTGTTCTGTTCATCTTCTCTTACGCTGTAAGTGTATTGGGATATTCAAGAAAGAAATAGTATGAGGAACGTTGCTTTATTTGGAGAGAATACCAAGAAGGCAAATGACAAAGATTTATTGTACTTTGCATTAAATAACTCATCAACTATGTAGCACCCTTTATGGAGGAAAGGGGGAATTTCTATGACCTGTACAGAAGAATATAAAGAGCATATCGAATACACATTCCATGCCTTTTGTAAAGTTGTCATACGCAGCGCAACAATCAATGCGGCAAGGACAAGGAACAGGAAATACAAAAGAGAAATATCCCTTGAATACCTCACAGATGAAAAGCACTACCCGTTAGGCACAGCAGATAAATATTTCCAAGCGCCAGAGCCGGAGTGCCGCCGTTTTATGAACGGACATTGTATAATGAAGCCAGCTAAAAACAAGGAGATGGATAGTATTATGGAATATATCGAATATTTAGAAAAACTGCTGCCCGAAAAGGATAGTTTAAAAATCGTAAAATCAGAAGCTGAGAAGTTTTATAAAACGCATTCGTTTGATGAATGCTTCCGCATGGGCATGAACTGTATCAGTCTAAAAATTTTCAGATACAAGAAGTAGGTATTTTCTTGTTTGGGTATGTTGCTCACGAAAATGCAGAAGCCCTATCCTTCTTAAAAAATAAGGTAAGCCAACATGATAGCTGGAAAGTACAGGAAATTTTGGCAATGGCTTTTGATAATCATTGTAGGATTATCGGCTATGAAACTGTTGGCTGCCCATAAATCTGATGAAAGTGAGTATGTACGAAAGTCAGTAGGTAACGCTATACGGGATATAAGCAAGAAACACAGCAAGTTGGTTTCCGCAGAATTAAGCACATGGGATTTATCCTCAAAGGAAATACGTCAGTTTTATAAGCTGGCAAGTAAATCCACAAATCTTTGTTTTTTTAACATTGGGCCACCTTGCCCCAAACTTTCAAAACTGAATACCAGCCGCCATCGGTGGCACCACCAAGCAGGAAATCAGAAAAACAGTTTCCTGCTTTTTCTTTGCCCGGACGCCGGGAGAGAGGAGGACATTACTTGCCATGCCCGCACTTTGATGTGAAAATCATCCAGCGCAGCAAGCGCCAGTCAGCCGTTGCTTCCGCCGCCTACCAAAGCGGGGAACGGCTGTTTTTCGAATACGACCAGAAGCAGAAATAATATTCCCATAAAAGCGAGATTGTCCACACTGAAATCATGCTGCCGCCCCATGCCCCGCCGGAGTACGCAGACCGCAATACCTTGTGGAACGCCGCCGAGGTCATAGAGAAACAATGGAACTCCCAGCTTGCCCGGAGATTTGTGCTTGCTATTCCGAGGGAACTTCCCAGGGAACAGTACGCCCACCTTATCCGGGACTACTGCCGGGAGTTTTTAGTTTCCAAAGGCATGATTGCCGATTTTGACATCCAGGGCAAGTGGCTCCCCAAGAGCCGAAAGGTGTACGACCTTGAGGAGAACGGCGAGCGTATCCGGCTTGCGTCCGGCAGATGGAAAAGCCACAAGGAGGACACCGTGGACTGGAACGACCAGAAATACGGGGAAATCTGGTGGCAGGGATGGGCGGACATAGCCAACCGCTATCTGGAAGCCATGGGCAGCCCGGAGCGCCTTGACCTTCGTTCCTATGCCCGACAGGGGATTGATAAAATCCCCACCGTCCACATGGGGTCAGCGGTCAGCTATCTGGAAAAGAAAGGCATACAGACCAACATCGGCAACCTGAACGGGGACATTCAGGCAGCCAATCGGCTCACACAGTCTATCCGGCGGATGGTACGCAGCCTGAAGAACTGGCTGTCCGACTTGAAGGAGAAAAAGGCGGCGCTGCTGGAAGCCTTAGAACATGCAAAGGAGCCGACCATACCGGAACTGCTTTCCCGGTATCTGGATATGCGGGGCGAGGAGCGCACCGGCTGGACTTCCAAGGGGAAGCTGAAAGGAACCGTTGGCGATTTCAACAAGGTTATGGAAGCCCTTGACTTCCTGCGGCAGAAAGAGATTTCCACAGTGGAGAGTCTTGACGCCTATCTGGATAAAGTCAGTGGGGACATCCTTGCCGCAAACCGCTATTTCAAAGCCCATCCCAAGGAACTCCCTTACGACACAGAGAAACTCAAAGAGGAACGGGCGCAGCTTGCCGGGGAAATATCGGAGAAGAAAGAAGGATTGCGGACGGTTCAGGAGTATATGAAGCGGCTGAGGGATGTGCGTCTGCCCCTTCCATGACGATAGAAACCCAAGCATGAAGATTGACCGGCGCTTCCATTGCTTCGGCTGTCAGGCGGACGGGGATGTGATTGACTTTGTTTCCCGTCTGGAAGCCATCAGCCCCAAGGAAGCCGCCCTCATGTTGGCGCAGGGCTTCTCTATCTCCTATGCGGACAGGGAGCCGCCCCAGGCGGGAACCCCGGCAGGAAAGCCCGGAGCAGCAATTTAAGCGCATGGAGCGTTACTGCTTCCGGGTACTGTCCGGCTACCACAATCTTTTGCGCCGCTGGAAACAGGACTATGCCCCCAAAACGCCGGACGAGGACTTCCACCCGCTTCTTGTGGCAGCCTTGCAGCGCATGAGCCATGTGGAATATCTGCTGGATGTGCTGCTGTTCTCTGATATAGGGGAACGAGCCGCCCTGATTGCCAGCTATGGAAAGGAAGTGAGAAGCCTTGAGCGAAGAATGGCAGACCTTGCCGTCAGAAATGCGGCAGACCGTGATGGACGCTATCGAAGCCGCCCCGCTGCCCCGGAGCGCCCCTGAAGTCAGAGCCATGCTGGAGGGCACCGAGAAGGGCGGCGTAAGGAACAGTATTCAGAATTGTTTGACCGTGTTCCAGTATGACCCCGTCCTTTCCGGGGCGGTTGCAAAGAACCTGTTGACCGAGCGCATTGACCTTCTAAAGCCTGTCGGCAGGAAACGCAGAACCGGTGGAAAGGCCATGACCGACACCGACCTTGCGGCAGACGCCAACAGCTACCACCCCATCCGGGACTACTTAAACGGCCTTGTCTGAGATGGAACCGGGCGAATCCGCTTCTGTCTGCGGCACTTTCTGGGAGCCGACACAGACAAGTGCTTTGTCTGGTAGGCGGTCAGGGAGCTGGGAAGTCTACCTTTTTTCCGTCTGCCGGCGGTAAAGGACGAGTGGTTTTCCGATGATTTGCGGAAGCTGGACGATGAAAACGTATACCGCAAGCTGCAAGGCCACTGGATTATTGAAATGTCGGAGATGATTGCCACTGCCAACGCCAAGAGCATTGAGGAAATCAAGTCATTTTTAAGCCGCCAGAAGGAGGTCTATAAAATACCATACGAAACCCACCCGGAGGACAGGCTGCGGCAATGCATGTTTGGAGGGACTTCCAACGCCCTGGACCTCCTTCCCCTTGACAATACCGGCAACCGGCGTTTCCAGAGCCTACATCGAACAGGTATGGACGGAAGCCATGACAATATACAAAAGCGGCGATTTTAAGCTGTCTTTCAGCCCCGAAATGGTACGCTATCTGAAAGAACACCAGCGGAATTTTATGCCGGAGGACACTAAGGCCGGGATGATACAGGCATATCTTGACCGCTACACTGGCAGCGCTGTATGTTCCAAGCAGCTTTTCCGGGAAGCATTAAACCAAGACTTTGACGAGCCGAAACAATGGGAAATTCGGGAAATCAACGAGATTATGAACCAGTGCGTCACTGGATGGAAGTATTTTCCCAATCCCCGGATATTTGAAGGGTACGGGGCAGCCTCTAAAGGCGTCTGTCCTCTCAATGCTCCGCCAGCTCCTGCTCCTGGTTCCCCTGATCCTGATAAATGCAATCGAGAAACACCACTTCCACCTTCCCATGTAATTATTTTTTCCGATTAGTAATGAAATCACAAATGTTGTTACTGGAAGAAGTACCCATAGAAACATAATACTATATCCCATTGCGTCCGAACTGTTGATAAAAAACCAGAACACTATAAGCGAGATAGCCCAAATTCCGAGATAGGTTACAAGTAAAATAAGCATAGACAATTTATTTTTGCTTTTTACTGTATTGGTGCTTTCGTCAAGATAATTCAAATAATTTGACATAGGCTTTTCCTCCTTTAATAGATGGTCAAGACTAATGTTATATAAATTGCTCATTTTAACGACACTCACAATATCAGGGTATGTTTTTTCATTTTCCCAGTTAGAAATTGTTTGTCTACTTACATCGAGTGCTTCCGCAACTTGTTCTTGTGTAAGATTTGCTTTGTCAAAATGCTTTTACATCGTTATCTATTCATCATTCCCACCGTCAAATTCTAATCTGCAAGTATCTTCTCTGTTTCCGCAATATCCCTTTCAATTAGCGGACGCATACTGTCTTTATACTTGGATAAATCAGCACTGCGTAAAGCTGATAGTATCATCGGGATATATTGGCGTTTTGTCTGCCCTATTTGCCTAAGTGCCTTGATACATTGTCTTGCTGTAATTGGCTTTTCGTCTGTAATATGAGATAGGAAGTCAGAAATAATCAAATCAAAACGCTTTTCATCATCCCATTGGACATTTGCCGCAAGAATATACAGCACTCTATTTCTTACCAACGATTTCGGATGATTGATCAGGGAGGCAAAATCATCAAAATATTCATACCACTCGTCTGTCTCCTTACTTTCTGATATGATTTTATCTGCAATCGCACAAGCGTACTTATCGTCTTTTGATGTCAGCTTCGCTATAATATCCAATTACATCACCTCCGTAAATTCATATTTGTGTCTTATCAGACTTCAAATTTATTTAACTTTCATTATTCACAATATAACTCTATTTTTAAAAATGCACAAGAAAAACAAAGTATAATTAATAATTCTTTATGTTATATAGTGAGGTGCTACATAGTTAATCTAATTTACAAATACACAAATTCAAAGACAAAATCAACAGAAACAAGTCATAAAATCCCTTCTATAATGTTTCAACTGTCTTTGACGGAAACAAGCCCACAACCTCAGTTATTTAATGGGACACAGCGAGGCAGCAACCACGCTTCACTATCTGCGAAACGTCAATAGAAGGGATAATGATATGCTTGCTTTTCAAAAACTTGGGATTTCATCATAAGGTATTCAAACTTTTTGAAGCAAAAAAATAAGAGAAACGCTGTAAATTCAACATTTCTCCTACTTTTACTTAATGCCGTTGACCGGAATCGAACCGGTACGGGAGTATAAGTCCCGCAGGATTTTAAGTCCTGTGCGTCTGCCAGTTCCGCCACAACGGCTGATGGTGGGAGAAGGATTCGAACCTTCGAAGGCGTTGCCAACAGATTTACAGTCTGCCCCCTTTGGCCACTCGGGAATCCCACCGCGTTCCTGACAATTTAGAATTATACTGTATGAAATATGAAAATGCAAGTACTTTTTGAGAATTCCGATGAATCCCATTGTTTTTTCCGCCCTTTTCCTTTAAAATATTTCGTGGCTATACTACAAATTTAGGAGAAAAGAAAGTATGAATACAAAAAAACAAAAAAAGAGATTATCCTTGACCGTGATGATCCTGACGGCTCTATTCTTAGGTATCCTGTCCGGTCTTCTGCTTCAGAGTCATCCGAAGATCGCTGAGAATTACATTCAGCCTTTCGGAACTATTTTCCTGAACCTGATCAAAATGATCGTCGTCCCTGTAGTCCTGTTCTCCATCATTCAGGGAGTCGTCTCTCTCCAGGACATCAAAAAGGTAGGTTCCATCGGAGGAAAGACCATCTGCTTTTACATCGTTACCACGGCGTTTGCGGTTACATTCGGTCTGCTGTTCGCAAATGTACTTAACGTGGGAGGCGGCTACGTGATGAACAGTTCTTCTCTGGAGGCATATGAAGGTGCCACCAAGGCCCCTTCCCTTATAGAAACACTTGTAAATATCTTTCCGTCAAATGCAGTCGAGCCTTTAGTCAGTGCCACAATGCTCCAGGTTATTGTCATCGCACTGTTTTTCGGATTCGGCATCATCATTGCCGGTGACAAAGGAAAACCTGCGGCAGACCTTGTGGAGAGTCTCTCAGAAGTCTGCATCAACATCATGGGCCTCATCATCAATCTTTCGCCGATTGGCGTGTTCGCACTGATCACTCCGGTCGTGGCCACAAATGGTCCGTCCGTACTGCTTCCTCTTCTGAAATTGATCGGAGTAGCCTATCTTGCCAGCATCGTGCATATGGTTGTAGTTTATTCAAGCGCGGTCAAAGGATTCAGCGGCATCAGCCCACTCAGATTCTTCAAGGAACAAAGCCCGGCCATGCTCTTTGCATTTTCCAGTGCCAGCAGTGTGGGAACTCTGCCGTTTAACTATGAATGTACAGAAAAGCTTGGTGCCAGAAAAGAGATCGCAAGCTTCGTCCTGCCTCTGGGTGCTACGATCAACATGGACGGAACCGCTATTTACCAGGGGGTCAGCGCTATTTTCATCGCTCAGATTTTTGGAATGCATCTGACTTTAACCCAGCAGCTGATGGTCATTCTGACTACGACCCTGGCTTCCATAGGCACCGCAGGAGTTCCGGGGTCCGGCGTTATCATGCTTGCCATGGTGCTCCAGAGTGTCGGTCTTCCTTTAGAGGGAATCGCCCTCGTAGCAGGAGTCGACCGTATCCTTGATATGGCAAGAACCACAGTCAATATCACCGGGGATGCAGCCTGCACTATCTGTGTGGATGCCATGGAAAAACGGAAAGAAGCACGGAGAAAAGTAGACATCTCCAACAATCTTTAAATTCCTATCCAGCAGGATTTATCCATATTCGTGCAAAAAAACTGCCACACCTTTTTAGTGCGGCAGTTTTTTTACGCTTCTGTCCCCTCGAACAAGGTTTCAAATTCACTCTGATTGATTCGTTCTTTTTCCAATAACAGTTTTGCACAGCTGTGGAGTACTTCCATATGCTCTTCAATGATCGCCCTGGCTTTCTTATAACAGTCATCCACGATGTCTTTCACTTCCTCATCGATAATGGTTGCCACCCGCTCTCCGTACGGACGGGGCTGGCCGATTTCTTTTCCGAGGAAGACTTCATCCCCTTCACCGCTATCGTAATTGATCAGACCGAGCCGGTCTGACATGCCGTACTCAGTGACCATAGATCTGGCAAGCTGGGTAACCTGCTTGATATCCTGGGAGGCACCGGTCGTGATATCTTCAAAGATCAGCTCTTCTGCGATCCTTCCTCCGAGACTTACCATGATATTATGCAGCATTTTATTTTTTGTATTAAAGATATTGTCGTTTTCAGGGAGCGGCATCGTATATCCCGCCGCCCCAACGCCGGTCGGTATGATGGAAACCGTATAGACCGGTCCCATATCCGGGAGCACGTGAAACAGGATCGCATGGCCTGCCTCGTGGTAAGCCGTAATCCTCCGCTCGCTCTCAGGGACAACACGGCTCTTTTTCTCTGTGCCGATTCCCACTTTGATAAAGGATTTGTCGATATCTTCTTTTACAATGTATCCGCGGTTATTTTTAGCCGCCTGAATGGCCGCTTCGTTCATCAGGTTTTCCAGATCTGCGCCCACGAATCCCGCCGTCGTCCTGGCGATCTCGTGGAGATCCACATCATCGCCCAGAGGTTTCTTCTTGGCATGGATCTTTAAAATGTCCTCTCTTCCCTTGACATCCGGCCTTCCCACGCCGACCTTCCGGTCAAACCTGCCCGGACGGAGAATCGCCGGGTCGAGGATATCCACACGGTTCGTAGCTGCGATGACAATAATGCCTTCATTGACGCCGAAACCGTCCATCTCCACAAGCATCTGGTTCAAGGTCTGTTCTCTCTCGTCATGTCCGCCGCCCAGGCCGGAACCTCTCCGTCTGGCCACCGCATCGATCTCGTCGATAAAAATGATACAAGGTGCGTTCTTCTTAGCCTCTGCAAACAGGTCTCTGACCCTGGCAGCCCCGACGCCGACAAACATCTCAACGAAATCAGAACCTGAAATGCTGAAAAACGGGACATTTGCCTCTCCGGCCACGGCTTTTGCTATCAGTGTCTTACCTGTTCCCGGAGGTCCTACTAAGAGGACTCCCTTTGGGATTCTTGCCCCGATACCGATAAACTTCTTCGGATCTTTTAAGAAATCCACCACTTCTTCCAGTTCCTCTTTTTCCTCGGTAAGACCCGCCACATCGTCAAATGTAACTTTCGGGCCGTCCGGATTTGCCATCTTGGCACGGCTCTTTCCGAAATCCATCATTTTTCCGCCGCCGCCATTCTGCTTCATCATCATGATCAGGAAAAATACAAGGATTCCCACCATCAAAAGGTTCGGAAGCAGGGTCGTGATCCAGTCTCCGCTCCGGTCGATCGGCTTCACTACCATTTTTTTATAGAGATTCGGGTATTTATCCTCGATCTCTTTTACCGCCGCGTCAACGTCGGTGATATTACAGTTTTTATACACTTCATTCTTTAATTCTACCGTCATAGTGCCGGTTGGGACCTCTTTATTCTGCTTCATGGTGATCCCCACAACCTGCCCCGCTTTTGCGTCCTGACGGAATTGTGCGTAATTATAATTGTCCTCGGTGCTGTTCATCATTCTGGAAAAATAAATAATCCCCAGACATAAAATGACTGCAAGGAACAAAAAATTGCTGTTTCCTCTTCTTGGGTTCAACTTACTGTCTCCTCTCTGCTATTCTTCTGCGACTCCGATATATGGAAGATTCCTGTAATTTTGTGCAAAATCCAGGCCGTAGCCCACGACAAACTCATCCGGCACGTCAAAACCTGTGTATGCCACTTCCACATCCACCTCCCGGCGCTCCGGTTTATTCAAAAGCGTACAGATACGGAGGCTCCTGGGCTTCCTGCTCAAAAGCATTGGCTTTAAGTGGTTCAGTGTTTTCCCGGAATCAATAATATCTTCCACGATCAGAACTTCTTTATCCTCGATCGGTTCATCCAGATCCTTGGCAATCTTTACGATACCGGAAGACTCTCTGGAATCCCCGTAGCTGGACACGGACATAAAATCAATCGTTACCGGGACTGTGATCCTCTTGGCCAGCTCACACGCAAAAAAGACGCCGCCTTTTAAGATCGCGATCAAATGTACTTCCTTCCCCGCATAATCTTTGCTGATCTGGTCCCCCATCTCCTTGATTCTCTTATCCACAGCTTCTTCTGAGATCAACTCTCTAATCTCTGCTTGTTCCATATTTAATGTTTTCCTCCTAATTGTATTCCAATCTTAAATATCTTTTCGTTTTTTCAGAAACCTTATAAAACTCGCTCAGGCGGCGACCGATGATCCATATGATCCGGCTTCCGTCTGCCGCAAGCGGTATCCGGTCCCGCTCTTCTCTCGGAATTTTCTGGTCAATAAAATACCGGCTCAAAGACTTGCTCTTTCCATCTTTTGAAAATACAAAAAAGTCTCCCGGCTTTCTGTACCTCAGTTGGATGTCTTTGTCTATTTTATCATAATCAATGATTTTGGTAAAATCTTTTTCATCCATTTTTTCAAACCGGTTTGTCTCCGTCAGGACCAGCTGTCCCACAGCCGCTTTTTCTGCTGTTGTCTGCTTAGCCTCCACCAAGAGTCCTCCGTATGTTTTCTTTCCAGTAAGTCCATATGGAAGATCAATGGATTTCCCGGTTTCCCTGAAAGCCAGATCACAGAAACTCTGGATATGGATCTTCTCAATATCCTTTTTTCTGCCTGCGGTCTGTTCTATGGCCTGTTTTGCCAAAAGTCTCCTGATCGGCTCCGATTCCTTCAGAAACCGGCCTGTATCGATGAGACATCCCTTTTCATCCTGCTTTACACAGGCTTTCCACGCCTCAGACAACTGCTGTTCCAAATAACGGCTCCACTCTTCTATTTCTTCGGACAGTGAAAATATATGTTCCACAGCCCTTGAATTGACTTCTGTGAGCACCGGAATGACCTGATTGCGGATCTTATTCCTGGCAAACGTATTATCTTCATTACTGGCGTCCTCCATCCAGCTTTGGCCCTTTTCTTTTAAATACTTAAGGATTTCCGTTTTCTTAAGGCACAAAAGCGGCCGGATCACATCTCCCCGGACGGCTTCCATCCCTTTCAGACCCTGTATTCCGGTCCCCCTGGACATCCGGTAAAGAATTGTCTCCGCCTGGTCATTCTGGTGATGAGCCACTGCAATTTTTCCGCCTCCGTGCATATCCAGAACTTTTTGAAAGCATCGGTAGCGGATTATCCGTCCTGCCTCTTCCAGAGACATGGATTCTTTTTCAGCCATGCCTTGCACATCTTCCGAAAAAGTTATCCACGGCACCTTCAGTCTCCGGCATAAGTTTTCCACAAATTCCTGGTCTTTGAAAGCTTCCCTGCGGATACCGTGATTGACGTGGACAGCATGCAATTCAAGTCCATACTCCTGCTTAAGCTCACATAAAAGCAGGAGCAGGCACACAGAGTCTGCTCCTCCGGAGACTCCCACAGCGATGAAATCTCCCTGGCTGATCATATGATGTTTTTTTATAAACCTGAGTACTTTATCCATATCAATACTTTATCATTCCCAATCCAAGGATTCAATACTTATCCCAAATCCCGAGACCAATCATCGTCATGTCATCCTTTTTTTCGTATCCCTCGGTCTTTTCGATCTTCTCCATCAGTTCATCCACAAATCCCTGCGGACGTGTCGTGTGGATCTGCTTCATATACTCCATCAGCAGTTCCACTCCTTTTTCGCCCATGGAGTCGATGATCCCGTCGCTGACCTGTAAAATGAAATCTTCCGCCTCCAGCTTCTTCCGGTGTATAGGCAGTGACTTTTCCTTTAAAACACCTACCGGCAGACTGGGGAGCTGCACCATTTCCACCTGTCCCTTCCGCTTCAGGAAACATGGGCAGGCACCCAGCTTCAGAAAGCTTCCGATCCCCGCGTGCAGGTCAATCTGCAGATAATCAAGGGTCGAATAGCGCTCCTTCTCCGGCCAGAACACAAAAATAGACTGCAGAAGCTGGACGGCTCTTTTCTCATCCAAGCCTACCTCCAGAAGTTCCTCCAGTGTCTCGATAACCGCTTTACTGTCCCTGTTTGCAGCGGTTCCTGTGCCCATGCCGTCGGAGATCATAGAGACAAACCTGTGATTTCCCACAGTCCCCATAGAAAAATTATCCCCATTTTTCATATCTTCTTTCTCTGCCCTGGAAATCACCCCTGTCAGCACATGAAATTTTGTAGCCGCCTGCACCCCCATCATTTCATAGTTCTCCCCGATGGCCTGCTTACCGTTGGGCAGCGGCTGAAGTTTTTCCTGGAGAATGACCGACAGCCACCGGGCTACTTCTTTGGTCGTTACCTCCCTGCCCTTCTGGGCTTTTAAAAACAGGTAAATCTGCTTTCCCCTCATGTCATCTTCATATATATAAACCTTTTTCACTCTCAGATGATGGGCTTTCAGCCCTTTCTCAATAACTTCCTGCATCGGGCGGACTCCGGACAGCTGATATTTCTGGGCCGAGAAGCTTCTGAACATCCTTCCGGCCTCTATGTACTGTTCCCCGATCATCCTGCGCATTTCGATAAACCGCTGTTCACAGGCATACAAAAAAAGCTCCCTTTCATAGATCGTATTGATCTCTTCCACCCACTCCTTCTCTCGCTGGCATTTGCAGACAGAGCGGATATTCTGCACACTGAGGCCTCCCTGCTTCTCCAGAAGTTCCCCCAGCTTGTCCCTGTCATCCAGCGTCAGCCGGCACTTATCTTTTTCCCGGCACAGCATACATTCTTTTAAAATCGTACTCTCTATGATTGTTCTTCCGGTCTTTTTTTCCAAGTCTTCATCCTGCTCTGCACACATCCGCTTTCCGATCGTAGTGAGGCAGTGCTCCATCTGTTTCATATTATATGATATGATATCTTCCAGCTCATTGAAAAATATCTCTTCTACTGGTTCTTTTTTCTTTATAATCGGCATCCTGGACCCTCCTTCAGCTTCTAATTATACAAGGATCTTGTGTCATAATTTGCTGAAACGGATCTAAGGGACCGATTTCCATGCAAACAGCTCTTGTTATTTCTCTTTGGGACAGCTAAAATATATGAAAAGTATTAATTGGAGGTATAGAATGGAGCATGCAGATGAAATCATCCCTATCTTAAAGTCGTCCCTTCCTTTTTGGGAGCACCTGAAAGAAACAGAAAAGAAGACTCTCTCCCAGTGGTCTCAGCTTGTCCGCTACGAAAAAGGAGGGATCATCCGGTGCCAGAACTGTGAATGTACCGGCGTGCTGATCATCAAAAGCGGAAGTGTGCGGACTTTCATGCTCTCAGAAGAAGGAAAAGAGATCACTCTGTACCGTCTGGAACAGGGAGATGTCTGTGTCCTTTCTGCTTCCTGCGTACTGTCTGCCATCACTTTTGAAGTACAAATGGAGGCGGTAACAGAAAGTGAAATCATACAGATCAGCGCAGGAGCATATTCGGAAATCGTTGACCGGAATATCTATGCGGAAGCATTTACCTATAAGCAGGCCACCGAGCGTTTTTCCGATGTGATGTGGACCATGCAGCAGATTTTGTTCATGAGTTTCGATCAGAGGCTTGCGATCTTTCTCCTGGATGAGAGCGGAAAAACGAGTTCTGACGACATCCATATGACTCACGAACAGATTGCCAAATACACCGGAAGCGCCAGGGAGGTTGTGAGCCGTATGCTGAAATACTTTTCATCGGAAGGTTTGGTAAAACTGTCCAGAGGCGGAGTCACAATCCTTGATAAAAAGGGCTTAAAACAGCTGATCAGCTGAAATAAAATGCAGCAAACGGACAGATACCGTTTTGCTGCATTTTGCTGTTTAGATAAAAAAGTTTACATCAGAATTCTCCGCATCTCCCAAATAGGAGGCTACACCTGAAAATTCCACACCGTCGATGATCTCTTCTTTCCTGATACCCATCACATCCATAGACATGGTACAGGCCACCAGCTTCACACCGTTTTCCATGGCCTGTTTCATGAGATTTTCAAGAGTTTCCACATTTTTCTCTCTCATGACCCTCTTCATCATCTTTGTTCCCATACCGCCCATGTTCATTTTTGATAGTTTGAGCTTCCTGCTTCCTCTCGGCATCATGACTCCGAACATCTTTTCCACAACTGATTTTTTTACCCGCTGTTTTTCTGATTTCCTCAGAATGTTCAGCCCCCAGAAGGTAAAAAACATTGTGACCGGCCTGCCCATGGCTGCGGCACCGTTGGCGATAATAAAGGAAGCGAGGGCCTTATCCATATCTCCGCTGAACACGACCATCGTTTTGCCCTGCCCGCCGTTTGTGTCAGCGGCTGCCGCACACAGTTCCTGCCCTTCTTTTCCTTTTTTTATAAAGACTACATTTTGTTTTCCGTCCCGCTCCTTCTTTACTAACGTATTCCCTGTTCTCTGGCACCAGGATTCAATATCCCTTGGGAATCCCATGTCTGTGGCCGCCACTTTGACCGTCTCTCCATCCTCCATGGATTCTAAAGTCTCGTGAACCTTCATGATCGGCCCCGGACACTGCAGACCGCAGCAGTCAACAAGCCTTACTTCTTTTGGCTCTGCCTCTGCTGCTTTCAGCTGTTTTTCTTCCCGGCAGGCAGATGGCTCTCCGTCTTTGTAGTGCATAGACTGATAAAAACTCGTTCCTCCTTCCAGCACCTTTACATCTGAAAAACCATTCTGCTTAAGGATTCTGGCTGCGTTGTAGGAACGGACTCCAACTGCACAGTAAGTTACGATAAGCCGGTCCTTCGGCAGTTCAGCCATTCTCTGCCGTAAAGCCGAGCATATTTACCGGATCTTTCGCTGAAGAATAAGGAGGAGCATAGGCGAGTTCCAGTTCTTCCAGATCATAGATCGTATTTCCGGAGCGTATGGCGCCTGCGAGCACGTCGATCCGTTTATCCACACCTTCCTGCCCCACTGCCTGTGCGCCAAGAATGTTTCCATCAAGGTCAAACAACAGCTTTAATGTAACCGGAACAGCACCAGGGTAATATCCCGCATGGGATTTTTGATTGATCAGTACAGTTTCATAGTCCTTCCCCCGGACCTTCCCCTTACGGATCAGCGTTTTTTCATTGACCCCTGCTACCGCGGCTGTCAGGTCAAATACCTGGACAACTGAAGTCCCAAGAGTTCCCTTATATTTCTTCTGTTCTCCTGCAATATTATCCGCACAGATCCTTCCCTGTTTGTTGGCCGGTCCGGCTAAAGGGATCATTGCAGGTTCTTTCAGTACATAGTTTTCAACCTCTATGACATCGCCTACCGCATATATATTCTCTTCGGAAGTCCGGAGCATCTCATCCGTTAAAATACCGCCCCTGGCGTTAAGTTTCAAACCCGCTTTCCTCGCAAGCTCACTGTTTGGACGCACTCCTATGGACAGCAGGACCATATCTGTCTGTAATTCCTTCCCGCTGTTCAGCGCAATAAACGTTTTCCCGTCTTTATATTCAAAAGATGCCACGCCATCTCCCAGTATCAGGCTGACACCGTTCATTTCTATGTTTTCATGAAGAAGCTGGGCCATCTCGAAATCCAGAGGGGCCATGACCTGGTCCTGCATCTCCACAATGCTCACCTCAAGTCCAGCCCTGTTAAGATTCTCCGCCATCTCAAGGCCGATGAATCCGCCGCCGATTACCGCTGCTGTCTTCGGCTTTTTTGTCTCTATGACTTTCTTTATTCTGTCTGTGTCCGGAATCGTCCAAAGAGTATAAATATCCGGTCCGTCAATGCCAGGAATCGGAGGCACGACCGGAGAGGAGCCTGTGGCGATCACCAGATAATCGTAGCTCTCCTCATACGCTCTGCCCTCCTTTAAATCTTTTATGGTCACTGTCTGATCTTCCGGGTTAATTTTCACAGCTTCATTCCGCACTCTGACATCTACGTTAAATTTCTTTTTCATGGCCTCCGGAGTCTGAAGAAGCAGAGACTCCCTGTTTTTGATCACATCCCCTACATGATACGGAAGCCCGCAGTTGGCATAGGAAATATATTCACCCCGTTCCAGAAGAACAATTTCCATGCTCTCATCTTTTCTCCGAAGTCGGGCCGCTGTCGTTGCCCCGCCTGCCACACCGCCGATGATCACTGTTTTTTTCCTCATATTTTTTAAAATATCATATCTGGTGTTATCATATCTGAAATGAAGTGATCATTCTGTGACCATGTCACACAGGAAAATATTATTCATGTCTGAAATCATAGACATCTTTATGGATGTCCAGTGTTTTTCCGTTAATTATCTATTTTTAACATATGATAGAAATCATCTTTATCATCTGGATAACCACAAAATAACAAGTCATCTACTACAAGCAAAGCATACCAATCATTATTTGGCATTTTAATCTTTTGTTCCTGCTCAGAATCCAAGTGATAGATTTGTATATGCCTTTCCTCTGAGCTATCCCAATGAGTATTATATCCAACAATCATAGAGGAGTTATAAACAAACTCATAAGAATTGTCGGAAAAACCATGTTGTATTTTGTCTTTCTTATGATCTCTATATTGGTATAATCTCACCTTACCATCCTCACCCCAGCAAATATAATATACTTTCCCTTGATTCTCTACAATTCCCTTATATAGAACTATATTATCCTCATACTGCAGTTTATTTTTCCATGCTTGCCCTCGTACAATCTTACCCTTTCGAGTCTTTAAATCAACCTTATTTATTCCTACCTCCCCATGTTCTATATAATATAAATTGTCCCCAGAAAAACATGGCTTTCTTATATCTTCTGCAATCTTTTCCATTTTCTTGTTCTTAGGAAAGAATCGAAAAATAGTATTACCTTCATCACCTTCGGCTAACAAGTATATTTCATTGTTATATAATTTAATTCCATGGATCCACTCTATCTCTTTTTTATCTTTTGCAGAAAGAAGTTTTTAAATGTTTTTTCCATTCAGATCACTTTTAAAAACACAATTATTATGAACGTAATATAAACTGTCTTTTGATAATTCCAATCCGCCTTCACTTTGTACTTCCGACTTCTCATCTGGACTTATGATTGTTGTTCTTTTATGATTCTTTTTGTTGATTCTAACGATTTCCTGATTTTCCGTTTCATAAAAAACAAACTGTTCGTTTTGAACGATCGTTGATGAATATTCAGGATCATAGACTCCCGCTAATTTGTCATTTTTTAAATCGAACATATCTGATAAATGTTCTTTTTCCCTCTGACACCCTACAAAAACCAAACTGATTATTATTAAAAATATGAATCTATTTTTATATCTTAATATTTTCATATCGACACCACTTTCTTCTGTTTTTTAATTTTATAAAATTTAGGATGGAATTATACATTCCATCCTCAGACTGTAGACAATCGACCTCCTTTTGGAGGCGGTTGTCTATGTCTCCCCAAAGTCCTCATAACGATAAGACACATCCGCTTTTCCATCGTCTTTCAGAAGATTGGTCGTACTGCTGTGGACATCCTTGTTATATACGTAATACGCAGCATCCAGAACTATCCTCAAGAATCAGAAGGTGAACGTGACTGCTTTTATATTGTCTTTGTGCTGCAACACATCAGAAAACTAAAGATATTTCCTATATCAAGCCAGAGATCAGCACTCACAATAATAGTAATATTAACAACAACAGCAGTAATATAATCCAGGGCTGAGGGATATATCCATCTCCTAGCTTTGGATTATGCTGTCCACCTAAAACTTTCAACCCTCATATGCCGATACATTTTTAATGCAGATAAATTTATCCGTAGTTTAAATATAAAATATATAATTCCATTTAAAAACCCATAGCACGGTGTTTAATACCATGCTATGGATAATCTTATGTTGTAGATCCTTTTATCAAATATTTTGTCTTTACTCATGTCTAAAGTCGTATACATCTTTGTGAATATTTAATTTCTTTCCATTTATTCTGATTTTATTATCTGACAGCCATTTTATATCTGCCTCTTCACAGTGATATTCAAAGTATATATTTTTCTTTTTATTTTTTATTGTATCTTCAATTTCTACAATAACAGAAAAATCTACTGTAGCATTATCCTGCCCATGAAACGCATTAGCAATATATTGGCCATTCGGAGATTTTACACTTTTAAACATCTTTCCCTTTGGAACGGCCTGAGTATCAAGAGTAAAATGATATATACCCCACCCGATACTGGCTAACACAATAATAAATATAAATACCTTTTTCTTTTTCATTTATTACACTCTTACACAAACTAGTTTAAAAGCAAACTTTAAATAATTTGTCATCTATAAAAATAATAATTATCCTCATTAACTTTAATTTTTCTTATTTTAAAGCTTCTTGGATAATCTTTAAACCCTTCGACTGATGACCGATACTTTTTCATTATGATTCTTGCCTTTTTCCAACTGCTAAAATAGCCTATCAATTTAATATCTCCGTCGTGGTTATGCATTAACTGATATATATACATATTTACACCCCATTCTATTAATCTATAATCATCCATTTTTCATTTTGAATGTTATAATTTGTTTTCAAATAAGAAGATATCATATCTATACTTTTTGTCTTCTGTTCTACCCTTTTATGCTCTTTATTGATACAATACATCCATCCTGTTAACTTATTTTTCAGAAGTATACATTGTTCCATCAGTTGATAAAAATGAATAGTTCCTGTAAACAGCTCTTGTTGATTTCCTGTTTTATCGTTCAAAATAATTTTTATAACATGATCTTCAAATTTTTCTAATGTAAACCCATCTCCTAAATCTATATAATAATTTGAAACATCATCTATAAAAAATCCCTCTGCCCAGAAACTATTTTCAACATTTAACTCATGTTCACTTATAAACAATGCTTCTCTCTTACCTTTAAATCTAGGCTGTTCTGCAAATTTCTCTAATCCTTTCTGAGCAAGTTCATATGAAGAATATACTGCAATAAAAGTCTCGTCATCATTTTCAGGATTTTCATCCCAATAGTAAAATGTCAATTCATAAATTGTCATTCCTATCACCCCACCTTCATTTGACTCTATTCTCCCCCTTGTTTTCCTCTCTTTTCATCTCCTTTAATATAAATCCTCATCAGTGATAAAACCTTCTTTCCATTCCGGTTCATTTAATTTGTACTCATCAATATAAAACTCATGTTCATGTGTAATAAATCTGGGATGCTTTTTAAACTTTTCTCTCGCCTCTTCAGCCAGTTCCAATGAAGAATACACTGCAATTGTTACTTCATCCTCCTCATCATTTTCTTCTTCCTGATACCAAAAACTTAGTTCATAAACATTCATATCCCTATACCTTTTTGTATTTACTAACCTAAATGCAGTTTGCTCCTCGCCTGAAATGTTTTTGTTCTTCTGATAGTGATAAACTCAATATGACTTCATTTTTCTTTTTTACCAGCCTTCTTCATTTTTTTAAATATACAGTATATAACAAATAAAATTGCACTAATAAAAATTAGGCAAATAATTAATGACATGGCTTGAATAAATACATCAACTATAAGCTCTTTATCAAACTTTACTATTTGAGTATTACAAATTTCTTGATACAAGATTATAAACTCCTCCTTATTAATAATTTCATTCTCACTAAAAAAACTGAAAGTTACCTTTATCTGTATAGTAAAATAATCTTCAATTCATCATAAACCCCTCTAAAATCATGTTTATAAGAATTCTAAATTCCAAATACATCCCGCTTTTTTCGCTATTTCTTTGCATTCTCTTCCTTTAGAATCTTTTTAATGAATATCTCCTCCATGTCTTTTTAAATAAGAAACAATTTTTGAACTTTCTCTTCCGGATGCCATATGCATTGATGTATAGGAATAATCTTTTGTTTTATCGTTTAAATATCGATTTACATTAGCACCGTTTTCTACAAAGTACTTTACCATTGATAAATCTCCAATATTTATTGATTCCTGGAGAAGCTCCTCTTTTCTGACTACCCCTTTTGTTTTTTTGCTTTCTATTATCTTCTTAACTACATCACCTTTTCCAATCCATATTAGAGATTTAAGATTAGACTCCGAAGCATATAAACCTCGTTTACAAAAAGTCCAGGCTTTATCTGGTGAATCCAGACAGACACTGTCCAAGATATTATCGCCATCTTCCTGTACATAAATTGAATAATCCTTATGAAGTAAATATTGAAATGTCTCCATATCAGAGTTTTCATAAGCATGAAATACTTCCAAATCCGTAGGTTTGTATCCAAGCTTTTGAATTGCTCTAAAAGACTTTTTATTACCTAACGCACAAATAAAACTCCATATAACACATTCTCCGTCCTCCCGGTTCTGTGTATAGTCCACCTTACCATCTCTTATCAAAATTTCAGCATTACTATATGATCCGCCAAGAATTGCAAATGAAACAGAATCTGCCTTATAAAAATCCGTTTGATTATTTCCCTCTAAATTTTGCTGTAACAAATTATATATCTAATTTTAGAATATGACCAAACTCTCCATTATCATCAAGATAAGTACAAACTACCAGATTATCTACCACAAACTCAGCCGACCAAGTATCATTCGGCATTTTAATCTTCTTTTCTTGTTTAGAATCTAAGTTATAGATTTGAATATACCTTTCTTCCGAGGTATCCCAATGGGTGTTAAATCCAACAATAATGGATGAATTATAAACAAAATCATCCGAATTATCAGAAAAGCCATGTTGTATTGTGTCTTTCCCGTGATCTATATATTGGTATAGTTTCACCTTGCCATCTTTACCCCTACAAATATAATATACTTTCCCTTCATTCTCCACAATCCCCTTATATCGGACTAAATCATCCTCATATTGCAATTTGTTTTTCCATACTTGTCCACGTATAATCCTACATTTCAAAGTCTTTAAATTAACCTTATTTATTCCCACTTCCCCATGTTCTGTATAATACAGATTGTTTCCAGAAAAGCATGGATTCCTTATATCTTCTGCGACTTTTTCAAGTTTTTTGCTTTTGGGGTAGAATCGAAAAATACTGTTATCCGATTCACCATCGGCCAACAAGTATATTCCATTGTTATATATTTTAATTCCATTAATCCATTCTGCTTCCTTCTTATCCTTTGCAAAAATAAGTCGTTGAATGTTTTTTCCATTCAAATCACTTTTAAAAACACAATTATTATGAACGTAATATAAACTGTCTTTTGATAATTCCAATCCACCTTCACTTTGTACTTTCGACTTTTTCTCCGGTCTAAAAATTGTAATTCTTTTATGATTCTTCTTGTTAATTCGAATGATTTCCTGATTTTCCGTTTCATAAAAAACAAACTGATCATTTTGAACGATTGTAGATGAATATGCTGAATCATAAGCTAATGCTAATTTGTCATTCTTTAAATCGAACATATCTGATAAATGTTCTTTTTCCCTCTGACACCCTACAAAAGTTAAACTAATTATTAATGAAAATAAGATATTGCTTTTATATCTTAATCTTTTCATATCAATACCTCTTACTTCTTTTTTCATCATTCACCATTGTTTCAAATACTTTTTACTTAAAATAACTCCATATCTTTCTTATTGTGGGCCCGCCATAGCGAATCTCTGGTTTTAAAACAGCACTTTTTGATGTTTTTCCTTCCATCCAATTTATTTTTAAAATAACTTCAGGAATATCGACACCTCCAAATTCCCACACTAGATAATATTTCTCCTTATTTTCATTAATAAATCGATCTTTTGTTATTGAATCGCCTTTTCCATTAACTCTTGGTTTTATTTTACCTCCGTATTTTTGAGCATCACCATTGTAATTTATTTTTACATCTATTACTCCGATATCTCCTGTTTTATTTCCTTCATAATATAAATCTCCAGTCCAATCTCCCCCTTCATAAACAATGTACCCATACAATCTCCATTTTCCATCGCTGCTTTCCGCATAACAATATGGGTATTTTTTTAAATCCTGTATATATATTACTACGCATATTCCTAGAATAAAAATTATTCCGATAATCAAAGATTTCTTTTTAATCATATGATTTTAACTCCTTTAAGTTTAAATTAAGCAACTTTCTGCAATTTAACATACATTTATAATTTATTTGTATACGAATTCTACAGAAAGTTGCTTTATATAAAATTACATGATACTCAAATTACACAAGAGCGCTATCTGCTATATTTCACCATAAATAAATTATATTTTTTAATTATTCTTACATAATTTATCTTATTCTTATAATTCGATATCCATTTTGATTTTTTATACTATTTATTGACTTTGCTTTATGTTTATTAGAATGTCCCGCATATTTCCATTTTCCTTTAGAACCACGTGAAATAATTATAGAATGATGCCAACCGTTCTTACGTTCTCTTAACTGTACAACATCTCCTTTTTTCGCTTTTCTTTGTAATATTTTTTAGAACTACAAAATATAATTTTTGCTCCATGTTTCTTCCAATAAGTATAAAAATCTTTAACCGCTGTCCAAGAACTTGATTCTTTCCAATAGGTTGGTGGACCATAGTTACCATGATACTCTTGGCGCTTTATAGAATACCAATAGCTTGTAGTTCTAGAAATACGACGACGATAAAAAAGAAAAAGTGGTTTCTTCATACTTTTACCACCTGCATGTACACATTGTGAAACAAAATTTGTGCAATCACCTTGTCCAGTATGATTAGCATATTGAGGATTAAATTTCATTCCCCATTTGTATGCATAGTTTGCTGCTTTACTTGGTGAATACTTATGTCCACTGGGATCTACATAATTTATCGGATTATCCGCACAATACGCATACAAGTGATGTGTATCCGGCTCGTTTGTCTCCCCACGATAAGTATCCTCAGATAAAAACCTTCCATCCTCCGGATTATAATACCGTGCATTCAGATAATAAAGCCCCGTTGTCTCATCATATCGTCCGCCAGTATAACAAGTCTCGTTTCCGGATGTGTTTTCTCCAACACTTGTTGTCTCCCCAAAGTCCTCATAACGATAAGACACATCCGCTTTTCCATTATCTCTCACAAGATTGGTCGTACTGCCCTGAACATCCTTGTTATACACATAATACGCAGCATCATTGCCTGTGTATCTCTGGGTTCCTATCACATTCCCGTCAGTTCCCAAAAGATCCTGAGACGTCTGCTCTCCTTTTCCATCAGTCGTATAAGAGACCACATCATCCTGATAATAGTAGTTGGTCGTCTGATCTCCTTCCACTCTCTGGATTCTCTGCCCGTCTCCATTGTAACGGTTCTGCTGAACAACCGCATTCTTTCCATCTTTGTTCACAGAGACTTCGGTCAGCCGGTTCTCCGCATCATAGGTACGGTAAAGGATCTCCCCTGTTGTTCCATTGGTCTGTCCGATCTCATTTCCGTTCTTGTCATAGACATACTGCTTATTCTCTTGTACGATACCATCTTTCCATGTGGTCGAAGTTTTCACCTGATCCAATCCATTATAATCGTAGGTCGTCTTCGTATCCCCTTTATCTTCTGCCAGACGGTTTCCAACCTTATCATAGGTATAGGTCTTTTTGACTGCCTTATCACCATCCGATAAGAGATTTCGGTAATCTTTGATCTCTGTTACTTTTCCATAGCTGTCATAAGCATAAGTCCGCACGTTTCTGTATTTCCGCTGACCTGATAATCCACCATTTCTATAAGCTGGTCGCTGCCGTCGTAGCTATACGCTGTTTTCAAAGATCTGCTGCCTGTCTCACAGGCTTTTGTTTATTATAACAGTTTACTTAATTCACAATTGATTAACCACCGTATCTCACCTATGAATAATAAAATTCTACTCCTTGAGATCTATTTATCTTCAAAATCAAAAGTCTTTACAATTTTACTTTAATATATTTGTCAGTTTCCATGTCTACAACAAAAAAAGTTCTTTTTATGACTTTTGTATTTCTCATTTTTTCAAAATATGCCCTTATTAATTACAAATACAGTTTGAGAACCAACTACGACAGGAAACTTAACTTTATTTGTCTTTCCTTGTCTTATCCTTCTCTTTTAAGATTTTAAGAACAGAAGCTGTATACTTATACTGATTTTTTACTTTATCCATTTTCTCAATTTCATTCTTATATTTATTAATATAATCATATGCAGTTTTTCCATCATTGTCTTTCTCTGATGGAACTGCCCCATGTTCTAACAGATATTTAATAATCCTATATTGTTTTTTTGTGTTAATACGGGGTACTTCTTCAAAAGTTTCAGTATAACATGCACTCATTAATGGGGTTTTTCCTCTCTCATCCTTTTGGTTTACCTTTGCACCTTTTTCTACTAAAAGTTTAACAGCATCATAGTTATTCGTTTCTACTGCCGAACATAAAGAACCATCATTAACATCTGCTCCTTTCTCTATTAAAAATTGTACCATTTTCAAATTGTCTCCGTAATAATATATATATTGATAAAGAATGTGATGTGATTTGAAGTTTAAATCAGCACCATTTTGTACCAACATTTTTATAAACATATCAGGTTTTCCCATAGAAATTAAAGACGTTTCTAATGGGGTTTCATTTCGCTTTTTATCTACTTCATTTATATCTGCACCTAATAAAACTTGAATTCTTGCAGCCACATAATCGGCTGTAGCAATATTATAATGAATACTATCTTTGGGATAATATTCTGTCACCATATTGTTTTTCCTCTCATTAAACCCTATAATCCAATAAAAATTAAAGTATAAATAATATATACCTATCAAAATAATTATTAGTGCAATCCCTTTAACAACTAATTTTTTTTTCATAAATACAACCTTTCATAAATATTTAAACTATAGATATCTGTATAGGCTCCTAACTTTTCAATTAAGAGCCTATACATTTTTCCCTATTTTTTCCCTTTATACGTTAGAACCACTGGATTCTTTCGGCCAAACGGATCTCGAAGTTTATCAACCCCTCCATATATTGGGTAATAAACCTTACCCGCTCTTCCTTTTCTATGTATATATTTAAAATTAACATAATATTTTGAGGCATAAATATTTGCCTTTTTCCCAGTTAAATCATAGAATCTTTTTGCAACACTAATATTGTCACTTTTAACTTTTTTATCTCCTACTGCTCCATGACATATTATTAGATATACCTTTTTTAACTTCTTTTTAACTTTAAAGCCTTTCCCTGAAGTAATTTGATTTGAATGAATCGTCTTATTTAAGAATTCTAACGTTCCCCTTCTTCCATGAAAAAATAAGAATACCTTCCGGACATTACTCTTTATACCATTCCATGCACTTTTTAATGCTGAAAAATCCGGAACTGATCTGATAGATACATTTTCCGTACGGTAATATGGAGAATGCCAAGCTTGCTCTGTTAGCTTACTAGATGGTTTTTGTCTATTATAGTAAGCTAATACATAAGTTGATTTCATAAACCCACTTGGGTCTATAAAATTCACAGGATCATTAGCACAGTAAGTATACAAATGGTGACTATCCGGCTGATTTACTTCCCCACGATAAGTATCCTCAGATAAAAACCTTCCATCCTCCGGATTATAATACCGTGCATTCAGATAATAAAGCCCCGTTGTCTCATCATATCGTCCGCCAGTATAACAAGTCTCGTTTCCGGATGTGTTTTCTCCAACACTTGTTGTCTCCCCAAAGTCCTCATAACGATAAGACACATCCGCTTTTCCATTATCTCTCACAAGATTGGTCGTACTGCCCTGAACATCCTTGTTATACACATAATACGCAGCATCATTGCCTGTGTATCTCTGGGTTCCTATCACATTCCCGTCAGTTCCCAAAAGATCCTGAGACGTCTGCTCTCCTTTTCCATCAGTCGTATAAGAGACCACATCATCCTGATAATAGTAGTTGGTCGTCTGATCTCCTTCCACTCTCTGGATTCTCTGCCCGTCTCCATTGTAACGGTTCTGCTGAACAACCGCATTCTTTCCATCTTTGTTCACAGAGACTTCGGTCAGCCGGTTCTCCGCATCATAGGTACGGTAAAGGATCTCCCCTGTTGTTCCATTGGTCTGTCCGATCTCATTTCCGTTCTTGTCATAGACATACTGCTTATTCTCTTGTACGGTACCATCTTTCCATGTGGTCGAAGTTTTCACCTGATCCAGTCCATTATAATCGTAGGTGGTCTTCGTATCCCCTTTGTCTTCGGCCAGACGATTTCCAACCTTATCATACGTATAGGTCACGGTCTGTTTGCTGTCGTCTTTCCTGTGATCTGTCGTAACCGCCTTTACAAGCCTTCCCAGAGAATCATAAGTATAGTGCTTTGTCTCATTGACCTTTTCTTCATCCTTTTGAGGATAGTTGTTTACCTGTGTCTTTTCGACGATGTTGGAATTTTTATCATAGGAGTAGGCATAGGACTCCATAACTGTTTCTGGATGTTCCAAATCTGTGTAGACCATCTTTGCCACACGGTCAAAAGAATCATAGTGATATTGTCAATATTAGTTGACACATTTTTCTCAAGCATATCACTGACTATGCG
>OAWV01000051.1_pt1 | contig 102363 bp, 111 predicted proteins | sample 1495551 | NCBI WGS metagenome assembly OAWV01 (sample SAMEA2580245, study PRJEB22360) | human gut metagenome | biome: human gut; feature: human-associated habitat; material: faeces | place: Denmark | collected 2008/2010 | reverse complement strand
CCCCCCCGCCGCTGGAACCGATAAATCCGGTAACCCCCGGTGTATTTCGGACAATGTACCAAGCTTCATCCGTCATAATCATTTCAACGAACAGATAACCTGGAAACAGATTGTGCATCTTCTCTACTTTTTTTCCGTTTTTAATTTCAATCTCCGGTTCTTCCGCAACCAGGATGCGAAACAGATAGTCGGAAATGCCCATCGTATCCACACGACGCTGCAGATTTTCCTTTACTCGGTTCTCATGCCCGGCGTAGGTGTTAACCACGTACCATTCTTTTTTAGACTCTGTCATGACTTACGCTCCGATTCCAATCAATTTCAGGAAGAAGGAAACGAAAAATTCACAGGCTACGAAGAAAACGCCGAACGACGCGCAGAAAATCAGAACTTCCATCGAATTTCCGCCCAGTTCTTCTTTCTTCGGCCAGCGAATACGCTTGACTTCTTTGGAGATACCGCTGAAACTAAACCATTTTAACATATCTGTATCCTCCTACTTCGTTTCTTTATGAAGTGTATGTTTTCCACATTTTTTACAGTATTTCATCAATTCAAGACGTTGATTATGCGTCTTGGGATTCCGGTGTGTTACATAGTTGCGTGAAAGGCACTCTGTGCAGGTCAGAATCACTTTTGTTTCTTTCGCCATCGAGGTCCCTCCTTACCGTGCTTATCCACTTTACCATAAAGAAAAGGGTTCGTCAAACAACCCTTAACTTAAGCGGATTATAGCACCTTCCCGGGATCTTTTCAAGCCTCTTCAGAAAATTTTCGAGTGAGGTATTCCAGTTTTTTGCGAACCCGGCTTAATTGGTTGCCGTAACTCTTCCGAGTGATGTTCAAAAGGGCCGCCGCTTCCTGGTATGAGGTGTTTTCCAATGACAGACACAATATCTTCCATTCCTTCGGTGTAAAGTATCGGCGCAGATGTTTGATCTGTTTGGAAGCTTCGTTTAGCGCAAAGCAGTAAACCGGATCAAAGAAGCGGTCGTTGGACGCCAGCAACTCAGCTTTGTATGTTGCATGACTTTCACCCACGATGATATCCAGAGAATCACAGGCGTAAAACGCAGCGTCACTGGAGCATTGTGAGTGCCGGTAAATCGTTAATAAATGTTTCCTCAGACAGTTCTGCAGATAGGTCTTAAAGCTGCAGGGATAATCCTCGCGGTAGTTTTCCGCAGCTCCGACCAGCATCATCCGGCTTTCCTGTTCAAGATCTTCCCGATAAGCATCGCTGGAAACCGAGCAGCTGTCAAATTGTCCGAAGCGGAAAATCATCCCGCAGATCATCGGTTTGTATTTGTTCAGCAGATCTTCCACCGCCCAGTCGTCCTGTTGGTGCATCATATACAGCAGTTCGTTATCTGTTGATCCTTCCCCAGCCATATTTTTTCCTCCTCTTATTTCAGAGGGAAACGCTTCGCATGAATCTGATAAAGCAGAACCGCGCAGGCCACGGAGGCATTCAGCGAAGAAATCGTGCCTTCCATCGGCAATGTCAGCATGACGTCGCATTCTTCCTTAACAAGCCTCGATATACCCTTACCTTCCGATCCGATGACCAGCACAACCGGCGTATCAAAGGCCGGCTGCCGATAATCCTGAGCGTTCTGCATATCTGTACCATACACCCAATAGCCTTTTTCTTTCAGCTGTTTGAGCGTCTGAGTCAGATTGGCTACCATCGCCACCGGAACGGTTTCGATGGCACCGGTTGAGACTTTAGCCACCGTGGAATTCAGCGATACCGATCGGTTCTTGCGCAGAATCACCCCATCCGCTCCAACCGCATCGCAGGTTCTTAACACCGCGCCCAGATTGTGCGGATCTTCCAGCTCGTCAAGCACGACGATCGTTCCAAGCTTCCCCTGCGGAATCCGGCTGAGCATTTCTTCCAAGCTCACCGTTTTGTAATCCTCACAATACAAAGCAATCCCCTGATGGTGCGTATCCATGCAGGCTTTGTCCAACTCCTTGCGGCTGACTCTCTGCGTTGGAATGCGGCGGCTTTTTAACAGTGTTTCCGCTTCCGGAAACCGCATGCCTTCCGCTACGAGTGCTTTCTCAACCTTTTTCTTGCTTTTCAGAATCTGCATTGCTGCGTTTTTCCCGTATATCCATTGTGCCATGATTTTTTTACCTAACCTTTCATAATAAAAGCCTTATATAAAGGCTTTTGCTTAACTATTTATAATACACAAAGCTGCCAAAATCAACATAATTAGCGACAATCTAGTGACAAATATTAACAGTTTATATAATAAGGATAGAACTTTATACTTTATTTATGAAGGACAAATGGAAGATTGAGCAACACCGGCAGCGGAAACTTGCAGCCACCAGATTAAAAAAAGAACGGCTTGAGCGCGATTACGCAGAACGTGAGGCAGATCACGATTACTGGCATTATAAGCAGCGCCACCCGGGGATAGTGATCCACAATTTGACGGAATTTGTTTTTAGCCGACTAACTGTCATTGCAAAGCTCGATCCTTATACCTCTCCATCCGGCAACAAGGATAATCGTTATCTCTGCCGATGTAGCTGTGGGGATATGATCAAAGTGTATGGATTTGAGCTAACCGGTAAGCGAGTGACGTCCTGCGGTTGTGACATACAGCCAAAGCAAAATTTTAAGTGTGACGAGGATCGTGATATGCCTGATGATGTTGAGTGGCTCTATCGTGTATTAAGCAAGACAAAATAAAAAATCCCCACCCTCCGGTATGGAAGGTGGGGTAGATATCAACAATTTAAGCATACTCTTTCAGATTTTCAATAATGATTTTCAGCTTTCCCTTTTCATCAAGTATTTCCAGAAGCTCCGTAAGCTCGACCATAACTTCTTAGGCGTCTTTTTTTGTACCGGCAATAACTTCTTTACTCCATTTAATTGGTGTAATATCTTTTAAAGATTCTTTAGCTGCTACAACCGGTCTTTCCCTCGTGAAAAAGGAACTAGGCAGACGTGACATACTAAATCCTCCCTTCATGTAAACCCAAGAAGCAATGATCTCCGTTCAATGCTTGCCGTTTACACTTATAACATGTCGCGACCTCCTAAAATTGATAAGCTTTTCTAAACGTTTTTCAATATACTCAACAAAAAAGCTCATCTTCCAGTAATGAAAGGAGGTCATTCTATAATTTTTATTGAATTTGTTGGACGGATATAAATCAATAATCCTTGTTCGCTTCGTATAGGTATTCCGTTATCATTGGTATACAACATGAATCCGTTATACTCATAAAATTTTCTGAGCTTAGGATCATCTTTACATTCTAAATATGTAACTCTACCACCTATCAATTTTTTTATCTCTAAAACTTTTAAAAGAGCTATATGAAGAATGTTAGTTCCTGTAATCTCTAAATCATGATCTCTTTTATAATTTTTTGCCAACTGACCGATAAGTATAGCGTTAAAACGAACATTCGGATTATATCCGGTTCCAAGAATCTTTCTTTTAGCACCTTTGCTCAAATCATTCTCTAGCTTCATGGGCTTAGATGCAAGTGTAAAATAAGCAATTAACTCTTTTTTGCCATCGTTGAAGTCCATAATTAGGTACGTCCTGGACAAGTCTGTTTTTTCATGTGGTATTGATTTTGTTTTCAAAAAAGATTCTACATCTGAATCTAAAGGACAAGAAAAATCGGCAAGAATTTCACTAGTACTTTTCTCGCCGATTTCCTCGATTAGGTCATGCAGTTGAACAATACTAAACTGAGGCACCACTATCACACTTTCTATTTACCAAAAAGCTTTTTTAAGTCAGTCTTACTAACATCCTTAGCAATTGGTTTTGGGTTAATTAATGTTTTCTTATTGCTATGAAGGATCTCAGCGAATTTTTTGGCAGACTTTCGTGTAACGGTTACGGTGTTGTTGAAACTCTGTGTTGCCATAGAATCCCTCCTTTCAGATAACAAAATAACTTTAAGTCATAGTTATCTATTCATATTATACACAAAAAATTGCTTTTGATAAGTTTTTTCACACTTATTTATATGCTTTTTTAGGTTTTCAAGCGGATTTCAACATAAAAAAGTCCCACCCTCCGGCAAAGGAAGGTGGGGTGTTTGCTATTTTTCCGGAAGTGCCATTAGATCGTTATAAAATTTTGTCATAGCGCCGTTGCCGCCCATTGCGTGATAGGCTTTATACATCTCTATCAGATTGTCTTTAGCATACAGCGGCATGGAGCCGCGTGTCATGTACTTGTCATGATAATCGATGATCTGAATGCGTAGCGTCGTGACTGATGCCGCAACCAATAAACCGATCTTTGTATCTTGTTGTTTGTTGATTTCTTCATCTTTTTGTTTAAGCTTTTTTTTCATGCTGTGGTTTTGCTGGAGTAACCACACAGCATATCCGCTGCCGGCAGATAGGATCATGAGTAGTGCTTGTTGGATAAACTGCCACATAGATTACTCCTGCGGCTTGCTGTATTGCTGAATCTGCTTAATTAAATCAAAGATATAGTTCGATCCCCGGCTCATGAGAATTCCAGTTAAGACCATGCCAACATAAGGGACCGACGGTACCATATCAAACAAGGCAAATAGATCTAATCCGTAAAGGATCGCGATGGTAATACCAATTACAACGGCAACGAAAATCTGCCACTGAAAATGCCTGTCAACAAAGAGCTGACGAATGTAGCTAATGATTCCTTCGATGACAATTGCCATCAGAATGATTCCGAAAAATGCTGTCATGGTTTAGTCCTCCTTTTCATCAATTTGAGAATAATCTCCATCAACCTGACTGTACCCGATGATCTTATCCTTACCTGGTGGCACGTAAGAGACAAACGCCCACTGATAACCATCCTTTTGCCGTCCGGGCAGCATATCCAGGATGTCGATTTGTTCGCCTTGCGGTACTATATACAAGATCTTGTCACCCATCACGGCATTACGGATCCGTAGAGGACCTTTGTCGGTAATCATCACCATGCCGTCACCAGCTACATCAGGCTGATGATCTGGCTTTGTGTCCGGTTCCGGATCCGGCGCCGGCGTAGCTTTTTTACGACGATAAATGATAATGTCATTTTTAACCGCTCTAGTGGTATTGGTCTTAATTGACCCACAGTAAGACAGATACCGGCTGCCGCCACCGTCCAGGCAGACCGCTGCTGTTAACCCCAAGTGATCAGCCAACGCAGGCAGCTGGCTGCCCGTTAATCCAGACTTACCACTTACACCTGGCACGGATACCATCACATACTGACCATTGGCAGCCTGGCCGATGATCGTGCGCCCGGACTTGTTGCTGTAAATGTAATCGCGCTGTGCGTTAAACTCCGATCCTGCCGTCCACCGCTGACCATTGAGTTTAACCCCAAAGGCTGCAGTGACCGCTCCTCGGAGCTGGCCAGCCGCGGCTAAAGCTTTGATCTCTGCCTGAGTACCGATGATCATCTCCCCAGAGTGATAAAAACCGATGGCTGCACAGCTGTCAAACCGAGTGTCCCAGAGCTGTGTGGCGTTGCCCATCAGCACCTCGATACCACTTGCCATCCAATTCCCATCGCTCGGCTCTTTGTAAAAGATGCCGCCGTTAGTGTGCCCGCAGGACTGCCAGCCGGCTACTTCCAACTCCGGATCATCGATAGATTGAGATCGTTGCACAGCGTTAGGACCAAACGGCTTGCCTACGACCGTACCTTTGTACTCATAATCTGGATCCAGACCCATGCGTACGACCTGGATTGTCAAGCCGCTGTAGATCTCTGTTTTGTAACTGTCTTTAATGCCCATATCCTCATCCTCCTCTGGGTACATTAAAAAAGGACACATTAACCAATGCGTCCATGTCCCGCGGTACATCGCCGCGGACTTGTTGATAAATTGTGACTTGACAACGCAGTTACCGATGGACCCCCAACGCTTAGCCGTGGCCTCAATGACCTGCCCACCGCCAATGTAGATCCCGATGTGACCCGGCTGCCAGACCAGCAGCCCCGGGATGTCTGGGATCGTGCTGATCGAACCCTTGACCGTTGCCCTGGAGTACATCTGATCAGCGTTGATATCCGGGCAAGTCTTGCCGTAGTAGCTGGTATCGCCGGGGCTGTAGTCATGCCATAAAAAGCACTTAATCAGCCCGACGCAGTCAAATACCCGGCGGCCGGATGAGTCGTAGCGTCCAATCCCACCGAGCTTGTAGATGGTTTTGCGGTTAAGCTGCTGCTCAGCCCATCGGCAGAGGTCAGCAGCTGATGTGTAGTCCATGTTATCCCTCCAATCTTTATACCTCTATCCGCACACTAATACCGCAATCAAGCTGCACGAAGTTGTTATCACCAAACTTTAGTACAGCCTTAACCTGCTTTACTTTAAAGTTAGGATCAAGGTTTGTATAACTTTTTGATATCGTACAATCTCTGTTGCTACGATACAGACTTTGGGTAAATTGCTGTACCCATGTATCACCAATCAAAAAGTATACAGTGAGCGTTTGTGTATCACCAGCAGTTGCACCTCCGTTATAAATACGAGAGGTAAAGCTATACGTGATAGGTATGGATTCCGGAAACTCTGGTGATAAAAATGTTCTCGAACCTCCGCTGACGGTGCCACTCGTCGAGTTAAAAGTAGCTGCAACACGATTGGGCTTAATCTTGGTAATCAGCTGTCTCAAATTAGCGGTAGCAATAATGTTACGACTGAAATTAGGCATATCAAGCACCTGCCTTTTCCAGCCAAGCAACGATGGATAGAGTCCAAGATGATTTGTTATTAGAAACTGTAAATTTATTGACAGTGGCAAGCGCATCAAAATCCCAGTTATAAAGTGACATTAAATCAACTGGGGTTCCAATACTGTAATTAACTTCGTTGTTTTTCCCAGGATGAAGATAAAAGATATTCTTATCATTATTATCTTTTATGGTTATCCACGGATCACTCCATGATCCGCTACCATTCGCAACAACCTTTAAAGTTAAAGGTATACACCCTGATGGAATTGAAAATGTGGCAGAACTGCTTTTTGCGAGCTCTCCGGTTTTAAATTTATATCCTGCAGGAAATGGAGTTTTACTTCCTCCCGGCAAGATGTTTCGGCAGAATCCCATTAGATTCCACCTCTTTCCAGATTGGCGGCACGCCGAAAAGCCTTTAACAAAAGGGTTTTTAAATAGTTTGTAGTACAAACTACCCCCCCTCCCGATTTTTTTCGAGCCACATTGTGACTGAGATTTTTCCGTATTTGTAATCGCTATAAGCCCATCCTGCTCCGTTATACGCTCGCGCATAAATCGTCTTGATTGCACTTGCGGCTTCAACATCTCCGTCATATGCTCCTATCGGGCATAAATACTGTGTCTTACTTCCGCCAGAAACCCATCCTGAACTGTTTCTCCATGCATAATAATAATATTTATTATTATTGTCATAAATAACAATATATAAATTTGGAGTTTCGCCATTTCCGGAATTAGCCCTGAACTCTGGCTCAACTTTTACGCACAGAGGAATACACCCCGTCGGAATTGATAAAGCTCTTGCAGAAGAATCATTAGTTGACAATGCAGGCAAGGAACACAATTCCCCAATTTTAAGTTCATATCCAGGGAACGGAGAATTTCCTAAGCTATGTAGTATATTTCTACAAAAATTCATTTTTCCTCATCCTTTCTTACATTTGAACGCCGTTAGGGCTGTTCCGTTTTTGTTGCTGTCAGCATAGATCCGCAGCTTGTTGGCCGTGACTTTGATGTATGGTCCGATGCCCTCCGCATTAGTCGGCCACATCGGCTCGATAATGTCATCTGCACCGCAGGTATACGTCACATCGGTATACCATGGATAGCTGAGCGCCGGATCGACTGCTTGGTAATCTGGATCCAGACTGGCTATATTGGCTGTAGTCAGCTGTGTCCATGTTGCGGTTGCCGCGATGGTAAAGCCATCAACGAGTTTGGCACCTGCATTATCTACCAGTCGCTTAAGCTCCTTGCCCTGTGCTGCAGATAAAGAGTCAGTGGTGCTGTCGCTGGTCAAGTTATTAACGATACCACGCCAAGTGTTGGTGTCTGGAGGCACTGCCCATGCCCCATCACCTCTCAAGTAACTCGCTTGTTTGCCAGCTGCCGGAGCTGGCACCAGCCCAGCACCTCCAGCAGCCGAAGCTGTGGCAGCCTTAAATGCAGCATAGGTAGTATTCGTGTCCAGATCACCGATCAGCTGATAGGCTGTACCGTCATAGACAAACTCATGGGTCCTATTAGCAGCTAAATATCCGGCGCTGATTGCGGATCCGCGATATTGGATCGCCTTTGCACCGCTACTGTTGACGTTGAGCGTTGGACTAGCTGCTGTGTTGGTTACTGTAAACTTAACGATAATCCGTGCACCAGTGACTAGCTTAAATCCCGTGCAGGCCACCACTTTTGCCGCTGTCGCTGCCGCGGTGCTGCATGTGCCATAATGAGCAATCGCTGATGCACCGTTAAAGTCAACCCCGTCAATCGTGCGAGCCGTCTGCAGCTTAGTCGCTGAGTTTGCTGCGCCGCCTGCAGAACTGCTTCCGGCATAGTTGTGCGTGTGATCTGTGTTGGACTTCCCCGCTAGAGCAGCCTTGATTTTTCCCCACAGATAAATTAAGCTGTTTTTATCTAAATAGTTATTCGCCATGTAAAATCACCGCCTTACTAAGCGGTGATTGTGTCAATTTCGGCATTGGTAATGGCGACCATATCGGTCTTTTTAAGGTATCCGGACAAATCAATATCCGTGTTGCCGATTTTTTCAAATTTGCTGGATGTTGGCAGCCAGATATACTCATCATAGCTATCCCCTGTTCCGTGGCTGTGTGCCATCAAATAGATCGTGCCTTTCTTTCCGGTTGCCGGCAACGCGGATACGATCTGAAAGTCAATCCCGGTGATCCCGCTCAGCGCTTCATTGATCGCTGCTTGTACCTCAGCAGCCTTTTGATACCCAGCGCCATTGGCCAGACTTGCATTATCCGTCGGTACGGTGATATCGACCTCTTTGGTTTTAATGTCCTGCACAACGCCGTTGACTTTGATCGACTCAATCTTATTGACCTGAGCTCCTGCTGCAACATTTCCAAGCTTCGACTTCTCATCATCTGTGTAATCATTTGAGGATAAAACTTTGCCAGATTCTTTATCCACTTTTGTGGCTGCAGCATTGGACACCTGAGCCTTAATTAACCCCCAAAGGTAAAGCAAACCATCATTATCAAGATATTTAATAGCCATTTGAATTTTGTCCTCCTATCAGATTAAAAATATCTGTATTTGTCATTCGTTCCATTCCTAGCTCGTCGAAGTCTTTATCCCCTGCCAGCTCCACACCAGAGATGCGTGGTTTGTTGTAAAGCGTTTCGTAATCTTTACTCCCCATTCCAGCACCACTGTAAGGATCCATTTTCATAACGATCACTTTCTCTTGTTTTCTGAATTCCATCTTAGCGGCCATCACAGTACCTCCTTTGAAATTGATTCATAGACAGCTTCCCGGATAATTCCCGTTCCCACTACTGTACCATCTTTAAACTTGATCCTGGCCTGGCACGCAACTACATGATCCAGCTTAAAGGTATCCAGCTGCGTCAGGCCAACGATGAACTGCCCAAGTTCGCGATCAAATTTCGCGTCTTCGGGGTATGTTTTTCTTACCGGCCCGAAAACAAATTCAACTCTGTCCACCAGATCAATATCTATTACGGATCCTGTGTCATCCTGCAGCTCAATGGCCAGGGAGTAAGTATTGCCCTGCCTCATACTGCATTCCTCTTGCGTTTCGTGTACTGGTAAGCCCGCAGCTGGGTACCGGTCATATCTGCATTGCAGTAAATCCGCAGTTTGTTTGTAGTTACCTTGATGCAGGGACCAAGGCAGCCGAGTTCGGCGGTATCCGCATCCCACTCCGGATAGATTTCATCCTCTTCAGAGCAACTAAAAGATAAATCTGTAAACCATGGATATTTAAGGTTAGGATCTGGCCCCGCCTTGTACTGCGGATCCAGAGTGGCTACATTATCCGCCGTCAGCTGCGTCCAGGTAGCCGTTGAGGGGATGATGATCACGGTGTTATGATCTGTGATCATCCTTGATTCAAGATCATTGATCAGGTTTAACAGATTGCCTGCCTCATCCTGACCTAGAATCCCCTTGATCGTATCGAACCAAGTTTTAAAAGTGATCTCGTTACGATTCAGCGCAGCCTGAAACTGCGTGTAGTAGTTGCTGGCATCAATTACCGTATTTGGAGTACCAATAATACCGCACAGTGATGCGTTAAGCCTTGTATCTGTGATACGGTCTTGAGCGATCGTTGTTGTATTTTTGGAGATGAACACGTCGGCAATGCCCAGCTCATAAATATCCCCTGACTCGCCGCTGACCGGCCGGGTCAGCGCAGGAGCTGCGGGTACACTTGCAGGCGTGCCTTTGAGCACATAAAGATCAATCTTACGTTCTGCGTCATCCAGCCGGATGACAACCCGGTCAATCCGATCCATGCTGTCAGCCGCTTGGATCGCCAGAGTGCGCCGCTCATCCTCAATCCCATAGGCTCCTTCGATGCAGCAAGATCCTGGATCCACAACAACCGTCATCCCGGTACCGGCGTTAACCTTGAAGTTACTCTGACCGTTGTTGTCAGCATGGACTCCATTGGTATAAAACAGTTTGGTGATCTGCCGCTGAGTCAGCGCATCAATTGCGCGATCAAAGATCGGCATCCCGTCACTGTCATAACCGGTGATATTGGCGTTGTAAGGAAAGCTGATCATACATTTCCTCCTTTCTCATCAAAAAGGCCGCGGAGAAACACACTCCACAGACCTTCTTTTAACATTCGTTTGGGGCAATTCGCCCCTGTCCAGTCGTAATGCCTCACGACATGATCTGGAGCGATCTGCAGCTGATCCATGAGCTGCCTGACAAGCACTATTGTGTTGGCCATAGCTTGATAATACAGATTCCCCGGCGCCTCAGAACGACAGATTTCCACCGAGATAGACTCCCTGTTACCTGAGCCGTCACGATCGCCACACGCCTGGGCACAGCGATCCAACGGAATGATCTGGATGGCTTGGCGTTCATCAACGTAAATATGAGCCGCGCTGGGATCCAATGACCGTGATGCGTACTTCGCGCAGCTTTCCGCATCCTGCCAGGTATTCATTTCATGGATAGTAATATACCGCGGAAGGATCAATACTGGACACTTCCGAGGCCAATGCTCCCTTTTGATTAAGCGCTGTTTTATTTCAATCATAAACCAGTCCTCCGGATCAGTGACGTAATCGTTACCGTGTCCTCACCGAACTTCGGCAGAATCTCTACATTTCCGTCTTCGAAAACTTCCTTTACTTCTACAATTCGTTTATCGGTCAGTTTTCCAATTTGCTGATTAATACAGGTACAGAGGTCGCCCAGGTTGTAATCAACGCGATACTGCAGATTCTTGCTGTTTGCAGTGCCGTTCAGCACCTCGGCCACCTGTTTATCCTTAAGCTTCTCTAGTCCTTCCTGGCGCAGCTTCTCCCGATATTGTGCATCGGTCATTGCGCTGCCATCATCATTTTTACGTGACGTGGATCCATGGACATACAGCTCCCGGCGGCGAGCACCGTGGGTTTGATCAATCTCAACGGTAATCTCATCGCCTACGACATAGGCAAAATTACAGTGATCCGTGATATCCCGTTCGTATCCAAAATCCGTGATCGTTTCCATATTATCTGAAAAGATCGCCCACTCGTTTGCGATCTGGTTCTGCGTCCTGTCAAGTCCCTGCCACACCTCATAAATCAATGTGTTGTTGAGGTAATCGAACCGGATCCGCTGCGACAGCTCTGCCTCTCTAAGCAGCTCATAACAAGCCTCGCCAACCTTGTCACCCTTGTACTGCCTGGATATGCTCTCCGTCAGCGAAGGAATCGTACCGATCTGAAGACTTGCGAATTGCCGGCCTGCCGTATCCACAAAATACTTTTTGACGATCTGACGAGCGATCTCAGCCACCGTGCCCGTATAATTGGACTCCGTATCGATTACCCGATCATCCAGCAGCGACTCAATCAATCGCCCGGTGATCTGCAGTTGTTGCTTACCACTATCACTGACTTTATACAAGACATCCTCAACCCAGGCCAACTGACCGGAATCCGGCCGATAAAGATAAACCGCAGACATAAACAGATCAAAAGCGGAGACGTCTAAAATCAGTTTGTAGCTGCCGACGTCATAGTACCTGGAAATCCATTGCAAACTCTCAAAATCATCTACCCGGCCAAGCTCATCGAAAGCACTGTCAAGTAATAATAACTCCATGATCACACCCCCAGATACTTAGATTGATAATACAGATAAACGTCCAGATTGGTATAGTTTTCGTCGGCGTCGTATTGGATGATGTTATCTGACCCATCAATAGAGAAATAGGTGCTCAGCTTGTCCAGCTTGCGGGATATCACCTCGCCGTTAAGTCTGACACCTTTACGCCCTTTATTGGTATCAATCGTAAGGATATCTCCTTTTTGCATATCAACGATGACCCGCAGATACTCGCCTGTTGAAAGCTTGGTAATTTTCGGATTTTTGACTGCTCCGCGGGCCGCCGTAAACTGGATCGCAATTCCCGTTGGCACATCTCCTTTATTGGGCAGATTGACTTCTTTTTTGAAAGTCTTAAATCCGTAGATCTTCCCGGACTCATGATGGGCGCTTTTTAGTGTGGCAAAGCTGAGTGGCCATGCCCATTGAGCAGTAATCGCTGCGATGTTTTTCCCGAAGTTGTCGAGGTCGGACCAGTAAGGATACGGGCAAAGCAAGTCCAGCTTCCCTTCCAGAATTCCCCACATGCTTTCGATCTCGGAAAACTTAAAGTCTTGCAACTCGCAGCTGATTTGCACTTGCTTGTAACACCAATTCAAACGCAGTATGTAAGACTTGAGCGGATTAAAAAAGCTGACAATCCGAGATCGGTACAACTCTTGGTTTCGCCAGTCATCTACACCAAAAGTAACACTGATCTCGCGCTCCTCAACTTTTTTGCCGGTAACATAGCTGCCAGGCTCCACAGCGCTGGAGGCAGTATGGACGGAGTAAGCCGGGCTCTCTATCCCACTTACCTTTACAACTTTAAGCGGACAGCCGCAGCCCATCTGCAGCTGACGGCCGTCATTACGGACAAAGGTCAGCAGTAAATATGTCGTGTCCATCCTTACCCTCCTTTCAAGATCTTCCCTAATTCTCGATTGACCTCAGCGATCTTATCTGCAGTCTTGCTTGGCCGCTCAACTGGCAAATTAAAATGATTGACTTGATTCACCTCTACCTTTTGATTAACTCCTGCAGCCGTAGGACGTTTGATCTGATCCAGCTTGACAGATCGTGACTGTACCGCGCTGGATAATCCCACCATAGCCGATCGCGCCCGGTCAGACATGCTGATCAAACCTCCGCTAAAGGCAGATAAGACGCTTCGCCCCGTTTGCGAGTCATCATACGACGCCCCTCCACCGTCAGTCACGCTGGCAATGCTGTTCATTAGCTGATAAAGCACCGGGATAATGACAGCCGGCGGGCGTGTACCAGCAGCGATAGCTACAATCTCATTGGATGCCTGTGTTGCGTCTGCCCGAGCTTGATCAATCTGTTGCGATCCAGCAGTTTCAAATCCTGGCATTATGCCTGCCAGCCAATTCTCGCCTGATATTGTGCCATACTCAGAATAATCAATAGCGGTCTGTTCCATATATGCCTGTTTGGCTTCGTCAAGTTCTTCTTGCGCAGTTTGAATTTGATCAGCCAAAGATTCAAGAAAACTTTCATCGATAGGCTCACCTTTATCTTTCATCTCTTGAATCGTATCCCTCATCTTTTCAAGATTAGTTACTTGATTCTCGAGATTCGTTACTTGCTCTCTTCCTTTATCAGGATCGAATGTTTCTATGGCCCCAAGTCCGCTCATGATTTCTTTGGCTTTGTCCCAATCCGAATTGCTGATTGCTTCCTGCATTGACTCAAAGTTGCTTGTCAAATCAGTGTATCCTTTCAGTGTTTCAGCTCCTGTTTCATAGCTTTTAGTCAGCTCATCAAGTTCCTGCTTAAATTCAAGCATGCTGTCAATCCCATTCTCATCCAAAAACTGCTTGAGAACATTGTTATACTCATCTGACCCATAGCCATATTCAGTCAGTGCATCATGAGCGAGTCTTGAGTATTCGTTGTAAATCGCCTGCTTCTCATTGATTTCTTGGTACAGCTCAGCTTGCTTCTTCATCAATTCATTTTTATTTTGAATCGCTACAGCGTAGTCATCTTGATATGCATCAAGATAAGCTTGAGCTCGCTGTGCTTCGATCAGGTTGTTGATTGAATCCGTAAGCGTGATAACCTCATTATTAGCATCCAACACCTTACCACCCATTTCGTCGAAATGGATTCCTGCGTTAGGCAATAACTGATTTAGCTGATCGATCAAGAAGTTCACACGCTCCTGACTTCCCGTCACTTTCCCATTGGCGTCTACCTGAGAGAGCAGCTCCTTGTTATACCGTTCCGCCAGTTCAACCTGCGCGGACGATTCAGCAAAAGCCTCTCTTGATGCCTTCGCCATATCGTCAAAGGCTGTTTGCTGCTCAGCAATTGCTTTAGTATAAGCCTTCGCTACTTCCAGGGATTCATTTTGTTTTTTATTAAGCAAAACATAACCTGCAGTCAAAGCCGCGATACCGCCCACGATCAAGCCGATGCCTGCCGGTGTCATTACTGCTTTCCATGCAGCCGAAGCGATAGTTGCCAGTTTTACTTTTCCTGTAAGCACACCTACAATCATCTCATTCTTTTTTAACCCGCCATAAGTTGCCAACAAAGATAATCTGTTCGCCTTTTCATGAGCGGTAATGGAGTTTGATGCCAGCTTCCAGGCTTGTCGCAGCTTCTGGATATTGGTAATTGCAGCAGGGATTAGATTCTTCCCTGCCAAAGCTCCAGCGATTGTACCTCCGGCAACAGCGATCTTTCCAGCGTTGTTGATGATCCACGCCAAGGAGTCAACCGCAACCGGCAGCGCTTGGGTACCGAGTTTAATAACGGTGGATGTCATATCCGCAAAGCCCGTGGCCAAGGTATCAACACTTTGCCCCAACTTCCCGCTGCCAAGTTCCTCATTAAGCTGCGAAACAGAGTCTATGCCGGTATCTAAAGCGTCCTTAAAAGGTACCTTGAACTTTTCAAAGGCTGTGATGCCTGTTTCCGTCAGTGCATTCTTCAATAGCTGCATTTTGGATTCCGTTGTTTCATAACGCTGCGCCGCTTCCTTTGTTAGGGCTGTGTTTTCTTCCCACGCGGCATTGGCAATATCCATAGATTTTGTAAAAACTTCCGAAGCACCGGAAGCTCTCAATAAAGCATCACGCATTCCTCTCTCAGTGATATCCATCTCTGTTAGCACCTTGATCGCAGAATCGCCAGTTTCGCTTACTTTGCCTAATCCAGTAATAAATGCGGTAATTGCTCCTGCTGCATCATCTTTAAATGCTTTTTTAAAGTCTGCAGTAGTCATACCCGCAACATTAGCAAAAGATTCTAGCTGACCTGTACCAGTCTCAACTGCTAGCTGCATCTTGGCCATCAAGGTCGAAAACGCTGTACCGCCAGCCTCTGCCTCAATGCCTACAGAAGATAAAGCTCCCGCCATGCCCATGATTTGAGATTCAGACAGGCCGATCTGCGCACCAGCGCCAGCCAATCGCAGCGACATTGCCACAATCTCAGATTCAGTCGTTGCTAAATTGTTACCCAGATTAACGATCGTACTGCCTAACCGGTCAAAATTGTCCTGGCTCATCCCTACGATGTTGGCAAAACGCGCAAGGGATGTTGCCGCCTCATCACTGGTCATATTCGTGGCCACACCGAGGTCTGCCATTGTACGTGTAAAGGCAAGCAGATTCTCGTTTTGGATCCCTAGCTGACCTGCTGCCTCAGCGATACCTGCAATCTCAGTCGCCGCCAACGGAATTGTTTTGGACATCTCCAAGATGCCCTGTCTAAATTGCTCCAGTTCCTGATCTGTAGCGTTAACCGTCTTCCTCACGCCGGCAAAAGCAGATTCAAAATCTACTCCAACCGCCAGCACAGCCGCCCCCATCCCGGCAACCGTAGCGCCGACCGCCGCAAGAGCTGCTGTGGCAGTCTTGGCCAAATTCTTAACCTTATTATCAAAGTCAGTCTGATTGGCTCGTATATCAATAACAACTGCGCCATCACTGTACATCCAATCAGCCTCCTCTCATCATCTGATCCGCAAGTCCAGCATTATAGCTGAGCGGATCCTCGTCTTTCTTAATCCGATATTTTTTCTGTAACGCTAGTAAACGTAACTTCTGATCATTACTCATGTCGTTAGTTAGTTCCGCAGTCCGGATCTGCATTAGATTAACCAGCGCCGGCATCCCATCGTTCAGATCCGCAAACAGCGCCATAAACTTAAACCAATGCAGCTCGACCTCTGTAAGATCAATACCATAAACTTGAAAAAAAGCGGAAAAGATTGGGTCTGAATCAATCTCGAAATCAAACGCTATCTTCCCCGCCTCCTTTACCTTTTCCTCTTTTTTGTAACACCGAATAAACTCCATCATGGCCTCAAAAGCTGCGGCTTCATCCTCGGGCATTGCCTTATAAAACAAAAAAAGCGCCATTTGTCTGCGCTCCTCATCATAAAAGGTTGTGTCCTCCAGGATAAGCAGGATCCGGATGATGGTTCTATGATCTGGATTGATCGGATAATCAATACCTTTGATCTCCACGCTGTCCGGCATCGGGTCTATCAAAAGATTGAAGCTCATGATCTCCCCATCATTCGGTTAATCCGCGCGGTCTTGGCTGCTGTGATCTCCTGCAGGATATACTGGCAGACATCCGACAAATAGGCAACGTCATCCACACGATCCGACATCAGCTCCTCATACCCGACAAGACCAAGGATCGAGATTAAAAAGTCTTTACAGATGGCTGCCATATCATCCACTTGCTCAAGCAGTTGTACGCTGTTGTTTGCATCTATTTTACGATCAACGAGCTCAGCAGACCGTTTGGTAATAACTTGAACAGCAGTCATGACCGTTTTACTGATGCCATCGATCACAAATTGATGCCCATCGATATCCAATGGAATCTGCGTGTTTGATTTAAACGATGCCATATTACGCCCTCCTCTTAAGCCGCTGATTTCTCAGTAAACGTTTTTGTACTTGGATTAAACTCGCCCTGAACCGGATCGCCGTCGTAAGTAAACGTGCCGGTTAACGCCAGAGCACTGCCTGCCTCGCCAGATCCAGGGTTGTCGATGGAAATAACGACATCCTGCTTCCGAGCCGCTTTGGTCCCAGACGTAGTGCCATTTTTCCAGGTATCCACGATGACAATATCAGTATGCGCTTTAACACCGATATCGAAAGTATCGGCGATTTCCTGTAGATAAAGAGATACAGGATCCGTGTCATCCATCTCTGACACAAATGCCATTGCCGGCGCATACCCGGACAAGCCGCCGGTTGCATTCTGTTCATGTACCCAGTGTTTTTCTTCGGTCTTCGCATTTCCGGAGACGTTTAATGCGGTAAATCCTTCGCCAATCAGTTCATAGCCTTCGGCGCATTTTAAATAAACGAGCCGCTGATGTCTTTGTAAACCTGCCATAATTCATTCCTCCTATTCATAGTCACTTTTGTGTTTGTAAACCAGCACGCATTGCGCCTGGTAGTGCGCTTTCCCGCCAGATTCCTCAGTGTCAAAAAGGTAAGGGTTGGTTTCCATCCGGATATCCAGACAGACGTCCCGATCACCTAAATCCGGCAGCGCGTTTTGTTGTTTCCGCTGTTCAAAAAAAGCGCCGAGTTTTCCCAGCACTGCAACAGCATTGATTCTTTTCAAGGTAAACCGTTCTGCAATCTTCAGATTGATCGTGAACGGTAACTCTGCAGTGTATCCGCCAACGACATTGAAGGCTTTGGAGCCGCCGGTCATTGTCCCCAGGCACATTGCCGGAGCTTTTTCCGACAGCGTATCCAGGTAGACCTCACACGGCAGCCCTGGACACTGATTGGCCAGCTGCACAAGAGCGGTGAGAATCTGCGCCTGCTCTTTACCGGTAAACACTGATTTCTCCGTCATCGTTTACGCACCTCTGTTTCTAAGATTTTAAGCCACTTTTGGATTCGCCCTGGCTTGCGCCGCTCAAACCAATAAGGGCCGGCCTGCGGACGCAGCTTGCGATATTTTAAATCTGTATTCGTCGCCACTTTGCGCTCGTACTTTTTAGCCCAGGCGCTGTGTGAGGAGACCCCCAGCATCAACTTGCCGTAATATAAAAAACGAGCGTAAATGATATCCCAGACCAGGTAAGGATCGTCCTTGCCAATACTGCGATTGACGCTCTTTTCAAGATAGCCATTTTCGAATGGCAAATAAGAACTACAGTCCCGGGCAATCTCACTTTTAAGCATCATTCTGCCTTTCCGGACGCGCTGATCCATCTGAGCGCTGATCCGCTTGCTGTCAATCTCTGTCTTGATTACCTTTGACATAAGATCTCCACCAGCTGCGCATCGTTGCCAAACGGACGGATGATACGGTAACCCTTGATCGTGTATGTTTCTCCGGCATGGATCAAAAAATCGCCATCAGCGTGCGCCGTCCAGCCAACCGGGTTCTTGTCCCAGGCTTCTGGTTCCTTAAATGATTGATCACAGTCCGTACAGTCCACAACACAGACAAACTCATCGCTGTTACGAGTGTCCATCTGTGTGTGCCGGCTCTTTGCGGTTCCCGCAAAACTAACACGATTTAAAGGTGTGATGATGACCTCTGGGCTTTCCATTGGTATCTCTGGCAAAGCGTTGTGGATTTCCACGCTGTGGGGCCTTAGCATTCGCGGCGTAAGCATTGATTCACCTTCAAGGATAAATACCCTTGCTTTCTTAATTCACTTAGTGTGAGGCTGCGCGCTATCGGTGACAGCGGCATTCCATTAAAGTCCGATTCCTTCTGCTTCCGATCGGAGTAACTAAACTCAAAGTTCTCCGTTTTTAAGGTTTTCAGATCCGCTTGGTTCTGACCTCCGAAAGCAGCATCAACACCACCGATAGTATGCAAAAAATCAATCTCAGCGCATAATGCTTTCCGATAATCGCCCCGCAGCTCAGATAATGGCACTAAATCAACATCAGACAAATATGCCTGCGCAAAAGACTCTACAATCATTTCAGCCAGAGAAGCGAGCTGCGGATATTCTTCATATGTCACGGTTCCCATCCAGATTTCTCTATAGTATTTTAGATCAAGCTGCATGTTATCACTCCTTAGATGAAGAAAGGCAGGACTGAGCCTGCCTTATGCCTCCGGTAAAACAATTGTTTTGGACACAGCTGCTTCAGCCACCATGACAATGTCGTTGATGGTTTTGTGACCTGCTTTCTTGATCTTGATTGGGTAATCCCCTTTGCGCAAGTTAAATACAGCTACGCCTGAATCGTTGGTTTTCAGGATCGAACCGTTAACATCCACCGATGCGCCTTTGACCGCCTTTGCGGATTCATTAGAGCCGTCTTTCACGGTAATTGTAACAGTCTGAGTTGTTACAGGGGTCGCTGGTTCCAGATAAGCGAATGCGCAGCCTGTGCGGTCTTCATTCAGTCTTGTTGCCGGATTCGGTAATGCCCAGCCAGCGCGGAAGACAACACGGATCGCGATCATGTCCTGCTGCGCCAAGTTGTACTGAATTGCTTTTGTCACTGGGTCCTGGATCACACCCTGATCCAAAATCTTTACCGTGATATCCTGACGAATTGCCCAAACCAACTGACGGAAGTCGCCCACGATCATCTGTGCAATGGTTTTGTCAAAGGAGCCGTTTTCCGGGAAGTACATCGGCGCGCCATCCAGCGCATACGGTGTTGTTCCCTGCATATCTGACTTGAAGATAGGCAGACCATCATTTGTCCGTAAGCCTCTCAGCTTAGCCCGCATACCTAACGCCGCAATCGCTCCGTTAACTGCGTAGCCGTCTTCTTCCACCTTGTTCAGCAGACCGCCTTCTGACATGATTTTGTCATACAGATCCTTTTCTGCCGTATCCGCGACATTGTTACCGGCTTGTCTTGCTACGGTGATGATGTCGTTCTGCCAGGCGGCAGGACGATTTTCACCGAACAGGATTGCCGCGTCAAACCGCTTACCGATAGATTCGTTAATTCGCGGCGTAATTTCGCCGATCAGATCTGTGTCGGCATCGGCGACAACTGCTTCTGGAATTGGCACGATGACCGCCAACTCGCCGGCGTTGATGTAAACATTATCCCACGCCTGCATGGAAGTCTGTTTAAACCCGGTATCGCCGTCCACCCAGTAAGCGGTTGGTAAGGTATCCAATACACGCATACGGGTCTGATTGCTGGTCATGTTTGGCAGCCGACGGCCGAGCTGCATGACGATGGAACTTTTTGGAGCGTCCTGGACGATGGAGTCAATAATCTGCTGCCGGATTAGTGCCTCAGCAGCTTCTCTGTTTGTAATATTAGGCATTCTTTATGCCTCCTTTCCTGTGATAAGCATTCTCAGAGCCTCGTTAGCCTGAGCTTTTTTGTCATCCGGATTCGGCTTCCCTGCTCCGGAAGTGGATGCTACTACATAAGGCGGCTTAGCGGATTCAAACAGATAATCGTTGTCCTTTTTCACCGCTTCCAGCGCCGCCTTAATGTCCGCTTCTTGATTTTTGCTTGTTTTCAGCGTCTTCGTGTCGCCGATCAGCGCGGTGATCGCTTTTGCATTACGCCCGCCAGCTGCCTTAATAGCACTTTCAAGGGCAGAATTAAATTCGATGTCTGACAGCTTTTCCGCGATCTCATTTTCCTTTGTGGACAAATCTGTCTGCAGCTTTGTGATCTGTCCGCGCAGATCTTCCACATTGACGCCATCAAACTTTTTAAGCTCTGCTTTAGTTGTGTCCAGCTGAGTCTTATAGGTATCACGCTGAGCCTTGATTGTATTGATGTCTTTGCCATGCTCGTTGATGATCTTGTCGACCAGATCGGATGCAATACCTAAATCTTCTAAAAACTTTCTTTCCATAATCTCCTCCTGCTACGCTTTTTTAACACGGGTTGCTTCCGCTTGCTCGCCTGCCTTTTTACGCCTTGCGCCAGGGCATAATTGATAATTATTAAGATCTTAACAATTTGCTTTTTATTGAAATTCGTGGTATATAATAGTTGTGAGTACCATTCGTTTGCCCGTTATTGGCGAGCGGAGCTGGGCTCACTTTTTTATATACTGAATTACTTCTAAAAGCACATCATCTTTTTTGACCAGTACGTGCAGAGTGCCTTTAGCACTTCTTTTTATTCGGTCATTGACACGATGAAGTAGATCCGGTAATTCTATGTCTTCTGATTTTAAATCAAGTATGATACCACCAGGATTAGAGCTTATTTGCTTTAATCCTTTTCTAATTGCTGAATCAGCCGCGGCGTTTGTGCTGATTTCTTTCAAATCCCAAAACTTACCATCCCAATCATAATCTGGAGTTTTCACACCCTGCTTCTTAGATTCTGAAAGCAAACGTATATCGCCGCCAAAATTTTCTAAAAGCCATTCAGCTACCTTAATTTCACTTTTGTGTATGCTGCGGTTATAGTCATCTGGAAAAAATATATTTCCTTTTTTAGGCGTTGCTGCCTCTAAGAATTCTTCAAGTACGGTCTTACCCATTTTTGCAAAAGCAACTTTACTGTTTGCATAATTCTTCTTCAGCGCGTCCGGATTAGCCTTGATCAGACTATCATTTCGCTTTTTCCATTCTTTGACTTTCTCACGTTCTTTGTTCGCATCATAACATCCGGCTTCCAGCGTTTTCTGCCGGCGTGTCCATTCCCGGATCATCCGCTCATTGTAGCGCTGCTCCTGCTCAAGCTCATACTCACGCTCCGTTTCCCGCGAGTTTAACGGCTCATATGCCCGTTCAGACAAGCCCTCAAAAAACGGATAGAAGCTATGCCGACAATTCCACCCGCCAAGTCCTGCACCCGTACCGTAACCCGTAGAATTGACAAAGTCAGGATAAGAGGTCTGCTTCTGTTGCCCAGACTTCGCCCATTCATAAACCTTGCCTTGCCACTCCGCATGGCTTGGCCTGGCACCATAATGCGCCGTAACCTCGACTAGCTGCGCTCCCATCGCAAAAAAGTTTGCTTCCTGCGCTTTTAATGCTGCCTGATTAATGCCAGTCCTTACGGCTCGTCTGACAATCACATCGGCGTGTTCGCGACGTCCGCTTGGCGTTATCGCTGAGGTGATCCCCTGCCGTGCGAGCTGCTCGATCGCGGTCTGCGAGGCTTGCTGGGCGGTATAAAACCCGTTGGTCACCTGCAGATAGGCTTGATCGACAGCGTGCTCATATAGCTTACTGGCATCTGCTGCATACGTCCTGGCGAAATTGCGCAGCTCGCCATTGGTTGATTTAACACCATCGGCGATAAACTTCGATATCAACTCTGATGTATCCGCCACCGAATCAAGCAAGCCCGCCTCTGCCGCAGCTTTAAAAATCAGATTATCCGTATCCACAGCTGCACGAACCGACTCACCGATGATACGCTTAACTTGATTTTCTGATAACTTCAATGTGCGGCTAAGCTGCCTAACAATGTAATCGTATTGCACACCGATTTCTTCCAGCTTTCGCTTATTCCAGGCTGCAGTGGAGGGGAAAGCGTAATCATTTTTAACGATCCGCTGCGCCATATCAGCCAGCAGCTCATCTTCAAGCTCCTGCCAGATTTTTTCGATGTCGTCAGTCAGATGGCCGAGTTCCTGCGGACTAAGCATTAAAATTCAATCCTTCATCCTCGGATTCCTTCGCTGCTGCAATCGCAGCTTTCGCCTGCTCCTCAGTTTCACCGTACCATTTAGCGCGGAACTCCCATTTCTGCATGATGCCGTCGCGAACCTCCTGCAGATCCTGTTGGCGCTCTTTTTCAGCGTCCATTACAATGCTGTCATCCCACTTGTATGACACTTGATAACTGCCTGCTGGCGCTAATTTGTACACCGTAGCATAAAAGTCCATCGCGTCGATTAAATCATCCAGCGCAGTCTGCAGCGCCATCTGAGCGTCGCTGACGAAGGCGTAGGATCGCTGCTTACTGGCTTTGATCTCCTCGGCAGTTTTATCCACACTTTGTGGATCCGACAACGTACCATAGGCCAGATTACAGCTGAACTCGATGGATCGCAGCTGGCTGTTCAGACCGTTAAGATAGGACTGCTCGCGAATATCCGGGCTGTAAGTATCCAGCAGCGGCTTGTCCCGGGCTCCTGTCTCGTATTTCAGTTTCCGGTACAGACGCTCCTTGCCTTTCGGCATGGCGCTAGTTCCGTCAGGATTGTCCTGCAACATTGCATCGGCTACATGCACAGCAGTTTCTTTTGCCTCAAACTCCCAGTTAAGCTGTGAATACCTTCGATCCGCTTCGCGAATCTTAGAGATCGCCCTGGAGTATACCGAGGCGCCGATCGGACTGTTGCTGTCAATGTTGTTGGCCAGCGGTACTCGGAAATAGCCGATCGGCAGCTTGTTGACATCACCAAACACGACGGATTCTGCGAGTCCTGCCCACTGGTCGATCGCAGCCAGAGGAATCTCAGCGCCCAGCTGCTCTGCCACTCGGCTGTGATAAGCCTTGTTTTTGATTTCTAGCTGTCCTTTACGCAGCGTATGCACCTCAAGTCGGGTGTAGTAATCAGCACCGCGGAATACCTGCTCTGCAAACACACATTGGATCAGGCGCCCTGTATCATCATACGAAGCAGGGAAAAAGCAATCAGCCTGTACGGTCTGAACCACAATCCCGCTCGCTGAAACATAGGGCTTAAAAACGATCCCGCCTTTTGCACATCCCATTTCGACCGGCTGGCGAATGTGGGATAGCACTTTTTGATAGGCATCATTGAGATACTTAGCCCGCGCACTGCCGTCAATTTCTGATTTCAGTTCCAACGTGATCAACCTGGCCATTTCAGAGGCAATTGCTGGAGCCAACCCCATGCTTTGGGTAATCGCGTTAAGCCAAGGCGCATCATCTTCAAATAGTGCTGTCCAAAGTTCGATGCTCTGCGCCATCTTCGAGGTTAAACACATATCCCCCATGAGCACACCATCACTTTTCAGCGCCGTGCGGATCTGCTCCGCTGCTTTTGTAAATCGCATTTCATCACCTCCTACTCATACCGGATGAACCGGCTGATTGATCTTTCGACCGTGTACTCAAAAGCATCCAGACTGTCGATATCGCTTGTACCATCATCCAGACGCTCGTTTTCTGTCAAATTTTTGGGATTCCAGACTGCTGACCGGAAAGCTCCTGCCAGCGTATCGCAATAACCTTCCATCAGCTGCAGGCGTCCCATAGCCATCAGTCGGGTTGTTAAGTTGATCCGGTCATTAATCGTTGTTTTTAGCGTGTCAGTAATTCGCAGCCAGGATAAACCTGACTTCCGCGCCGAGGTTCTCAAGCCTGCAATCAATGTCTGCTCGGCGTTATCGCAATAAACGTTGGTAATGTAACCAAACTGGTTTATGATCGCCAGGCAAAAATCGATAAACAGCTTGCCAAGCTGATCCGGATCAATGTCTCTGTTTTTGCAATCAATCCGCTGCGATGATAGAACAACCGCTTTCTGGTATCCGCGGGTGATCGCCGTCGCGACGAAAGCATGGGCTGATCCACCGCCGCCGAAGTCAACGCCAACGTTGATCTCCATAATGTCCTTGGGTTTATCCTGAGTAAAGAAAAAGCCGTCCTTGCGCTCGCAGGATTCGGCGAACTGTCGATAGATCAATCCCTCTGCCACCATGCGTCGGCCGAGAATATCCCGCATGTACCAGATACTCTGGGGATCATATTGGCTCTTGATCTCAGCTTTTCGCTGATCGCTGATTGTTACGTTGTCGTCAATCGTAAAATGCTCGTAGTTGCAGCCTCCAAGCAGCTCCCCTATTTCCGCTCGCTGCCTATACCGGTCAATATATTCGGTGTAGATCGGAGCATTTGGGTTGTCAGGGTTGAGATCCCAGAACACCTTACGCCGCTGAGCTGCAAGCTGACGGTTAAAAGCCTCGCGGATTGTATCCGGATGATGCAGATTGATTTCCGTAGCGATCCACATCCCGTAAGAATTACCGCGGATTTTTTTATAACTATCCGCCTTCGCACCGCCAGAGAACAGAACGATCCGCAGCTGCTGACCGGTAGAAGGGCCTTTTATAAATAACGCCTCATTGTCTTTGTATTTGCCCCAGTGGCACTGCCCTCGAAAGATATACTCCAAACCAAAGCCATTGGCGTCACCGATATTCAGCTTCGCGTTGGCCATCGTGCTGCCGGTTGCCAGATGGATCTTGTCCGGCGTTGTTTTCAATTCATGTGCAAAAGCAAAAACGTTGTCAACCGTCTTACCGGCACGGACTGCGCCTTCCGCAAAGTTAAAGGTGTTTTTTGTACAGTTTCGGATATACTCCTTGTGCTTCTCACCAAAGCAAAAGGCGATCTTTTTACTTTTCCGCGCCATAAACTTCCGCCTCTGCTTCGCTTAGATCTTCAATCTCTTGAGCTGTTCCGGTCAGCTTGTTTACCTGAGCTCGTAACAGCTCAATTCGTGCCCGCTGCTCTTGATTGGCCATGCCTGTGTCCACCATCGCGTCATACTGCTTGATCATGTTCGTCAGCGTCTGCATCGCCCTAGACTGTGCTGACAGAAAGGTTGCTTGCTTGTCCCAGGCCTGCTGCACTTCCCAGCGTTCCCCACTGACATTGCCGTATTTTTCTTCGATCTTCTCGACCGTTTTGTCTTCTTGGCTTTTGACATACATCAACTTCTGCGCCCGAAGGATAGCAGCATACTGGATCTGGATATTTTGCCAGAGGACATCCAGCGGATCCAGTACCTGCAGGTCTTCGACAAGCTCCAGCGTCTCCGCAGGCAGCACCTTACAAAAAAAGCCGTGCTTGACGGCGTGCTGATTTCCCGGCGGACCCGTGGCATTGTGGTTGCCGGGCTGCCCGCCGCGGTGTCGTTTGGTTGCAACTTTCTCTGCAACTTCGGTTGCAACTTTTTGCTTTTTTGGTTGCAACTTTTCCGGCCGCCAGTATCGAGTTGCCCAGCTCTTTACCGCAGATAGGGACACGCCGACCTCGTCGGCAATCTCCTGATATTTTTTGCCCTGCAGATAAAGCTCGCGGGCCAGCTCACGTTTTGGATCTGTCGTCACGTCATATCACCACCTCCTGATGCAATCGACACTTTTCGACGTTTCCGTTCATTTTAGACAACATTTGTCTATTATTTCAATTTATGTCCTTTAAACGGCTTGAATCCGGTTTTATTAGTTATACTCTCAAATTAAAATAACTTTGAAAGGAGGAAAAATATGGAAATATTACCTGAACACTGCTTAAGCTGTGTACATAGGCTGGATGTTTATATGGCCTTGCTTAACACTCTTGAGCAGTTTTTTGATCTTACACCGGACGAGGATGATCGAGTTGACGCTCTTGTCATCCATGGCATCGCTGTGGAGCTGCTCAAGGAGTGCGGCATCGTCAACCAAGGCTACAACCTGTTGGCCAGTGCTCTGACTTATGCGGTGTTAGATCAGACACTGTTGCAAAATCTCAAGGGCCGTCTCTACCCCAAGGTAGCGACTGCTCATCACACCACAGCTACTCGCGTCGAGCGCAACATCCGCACATCAATCGAGGGAGCCTGGACCCGAGGCGACACCAGCGTATTATCAAAGTATTTTGGCAACACCGTCCTGTCTGCCAAAGGCAAGCCTACCAATCTACAGTTTTTGCTTGTGATGAGTGACATCGTACATAAGCGATGTATCATCCCACGCCATCCCGTCAAATAGGCCTCGTGCCTATTTTTTATTTAGTCCCGCAAGGCGATACGCGGGGTTGTGAGTTTGCAGGAAAGTTAGAAAGTAGAGGGGAAAAGAACATCCTGCCGCATCTAGCTATCAAGCTGGAAACCAAAGAAAAAGCACCCCGCTAAGAGTGCTTTTCTGAATCATCTTTCTTGTTACGATCTCCTAGAAACAATTTTATGATAGTTCCTACACCAGTTATCAAGGCTACTAGGCCACCAACATCTTTGTTATTTAGCAGCAAAATTGTTCCCACTACTAAGGTCACGATGACTGTCAAAAATGAGAATATAGCTCCTAAAAGACTATCTCTACCCTGGAACTTCAAAACTTTTTCTCTGTGTTCAAATGCTTTCTGCTGGTCCTTTTCGGCCATCGCTACGATTCTTGAAGCCAGACCTTTTTCAATATCTTCATAGCCTTGAAGCATTTGCGGCGGAGGGAGCGGTCCCTGATATTCAACCGCTTGCAGTGTCATAATCGCTTTTTTCTGTTCTGGATCCAGCTGATCTACAACGTTCTGCGCTTTTTCAATTGTTTCTTGAGCTGCCTGGACAGATTCAGGTTCAAGGACTAAATCATTTGTCTTTTCTTCTGAAGGATTTCCCATAATCATCTAAAGCCTTTCTTATGCGCTCTCCTGTATTGATCCACGCTTCATTTACAGACTGTTGTCTAATAGCCTTCACGTAATTGATAGACTCCGAACTGCGCTTAGGGTACTTCATGCCTTCGCGAAAAGACTTGCTTACTCTAATCGTCATACCATATCATCCTCCACTTTTATTATACACATTTTCGCACAGTTCGTAACGCTCTACAACTGAAAGTTTTATTACAAATCATAAAATATGTCTTTTTTTTGGTGTTTTTCAACAAAAAAGCACCCATCGCTGAGTGCTTCCGCAGATGGGTTCACTTAGAATTCATCCACCGCTAGTCTTAATTTAATCCTGTGACTTACTCCCATTCGGGAGCCCAGCGTTACTCCGTGCCCGGCGCAAAGGCATCTCATCACAGGCTCTGGCGCTGGCAGCATATAGGATGCGTCCATCCGTGTGCACTGGCCATAATTACCGATCTCGCGCCGATCCCGTATCGTGGGGATGCTACTATCGGCTCAGATACCCTCTGGCATCTTACGCGCACAGTATAGCACAAAAGTCAACCGTACGCGTACGGACTTTTACAAATTTGATCGATACGATACTGTAAACCTGTTTTTGACATATTGACCATAGGTGCAGCTGCCTGATAGCTGTACCCCTCCTCGTAAACTAGCTGGATGATCTGACGATCGTCCTGGCTTAAACTGGCAAGCCAGTCATCCAAGCCTAAAGCAGACCTCGCAGCTCGCAGCTGCTCCAGCTGTGCCTCGACGGCAGCCTTTTGCACACAGAGTTGCTGGCCTGGTGGATGCTTGTTATCTAAGCCTCTGATGCGCATCTCTTTGGCAGCCTGCTCTGGCCAGTCCTCATGCAGCCAAAGATAGGTGCTAAGATCAAGCAGCCATACTCGTAACTTGCTAATCTCACGGGAGTATGACCCGTACACCCGCAGTTTATCCTTTGTCCGTTTGATCCTCTCGTCCACCGCCATCCCTCCTCTATCGGTTATACTGTGCCTTGTGGCTCCTGCAGGAGCTGCTGATCGTCATCGGCTGCAGGCTGCATCATAAACGCCAGAAGCTTGTCAGGGTTATAGCAGATGCCCAGCAGCTCGCAGTAATCACAGTCGTTATCCGCGCTTAAGACGCACGGATCTGATCGGCTAAACTGTTTGCACAAGGCCGCGGCATATTTTTCAAGATTCTTCATCGGCAACCTATTCCACACCTTTCATGTAACACGCCCAGAACGTTTTACTTTTCTTGCCACTGTGATGCCCAAATAGTGGCTTTCTTCCTATCGCTTGCCAAACATCGTTTGCAGGGATGTCAAATTCATTCCACTTGAATATCAGTACCCCATAAGGCTCAAGAACTCTCATGCATTCGCAGAAGCCATCGTGAATCATTTGCTGCCAGTCTTCCCCCAATTTTCCGTATTTTTTAGCGAGCCAAGCGTTATCACCTACTTTTTCTAAGTGAGGCGGATCAAAAATGACCAGCTTGAACGTATCATCCGGAAATGGGAGCTCAGTAAAGTCGCACTGAATATCTGGTTCAACGCAGCACTTTCGTTCCGAGTCGCGCGATGTGGATTTCCAAATACTCATAAGTCGCTCATTTCTTTTATCGCAGTAAACCACACTGGGATGATTTTTATTAAACCAAATAGTTTTTGACCCGCAAGTGACATCCAGTATTTTCTTTTCTTCGATCATCCTGTTACATCCTCTCTATCGCCCGCAGCTTGCGTCTGAGCCTCGCCAAATGGCGCTGCAGGTCTCTTTTGCGCAGCGGCGACATTGTGTTTGTGATCTGCTTTTGCGTGGCCAGGATGGCCGCCTGGAGCTCAGCGGAGGTCATTGTCCACCCTCCGATTCCAGGCTTCCGTGGCCTCTTCTTTTGATGGGTATTCTAACATGTGATAAGCAGGGCAATGTTCTGTTTCACACGATATCCACCAACTTTCTTCCGTAAACTTGTTATCCTCTCCATACAAAACGCATTCAAGCCATTTGTGTTGTATACCGCGGATTGTTGGCACAGCGCCACAAAATGGGCACGGTTTTAATTTAACATCCATTACCGGTCACCTCCCATCCTGTCGATCATAAGCACGATCACCACAAACGCAACAGCGAGCAGCGCGGGGATCATTGGTCGTCGCTCCAATCCAACGCCTGACCGCAATGCCTGCAATACAAGTCCCCATCAAACGGATGTACTATTTCGCAACATTTTGCACAGCGGTATATCATTACCGTCGTTGGATAATCATTTATAAATTCAGCAGTGGCCGTTTCTTCGTTGGGCTCCATGGGCATTGCTCTGTCAATAAGCTCCTGTAGCACGGACTTATTTGTGTTAAGTGTTTCTTTGTCTAAAGGGTAATAATCGCCGCAATCATACTCTTCCCAATCGAAGTCTTCAATGTACTCCATTGCGTGATCGCAGAGAAAATCCAACGCTTCTTGATATTTATTCATTTTTTTCTCCTTCTCGTCCCCTTTTTAGGGCTCCGGATGTTGTAAATCATCGTTTTATTTTAACGGACACCACCTGGGCGCTGTTCTGATATCAATAGGACTTTCTGCTGAATTAATTCCAAAAGCTATGAAGGCTTTCATATGGTTTGATCGCCGATCTGGTTCAGATACTTCTGGATGCTTACAAAAATAACGTTTTCTTCCCCATGACCAGCGATTACCATTGCTGCGGTATATAACAACACACCACTTACATTCACTGCATTTCATCTCTTTGCTCCTTTTGCTCTCTTGCCTTGAGCTCATCCAGAGCAGCTTTAACCGTTAGCTCCATCTTGTATCCTGTGTCCATGTCATTGATGCGTACCGGTCGCATGTTGGTGCCCATCCAGTTGAGCGCCTTGTAGGCGTCGTCTAATGTCTTGCTCATGATATCTCCTCCACTTTGATATAAATCCCTGGTATCGTTGCCCAGAATTTCTCGCAGATCTCACTGGCCACCTGGGCATCATCTCGCCAATATCCGCAAGTAGTCATGCAGTCCTTGAGCAGCTTTTGCAGATTGTCAGTGTCTGGCCGGGTGTCCTTGTACGTGCCGTCTTGGTGTTTACCTGCTGGGAAGCACCACTTAACCACAAGCCTCAGAGCTCCTCTGAGCGGTGTATCAGGTCTGTGGTAGGCAAGTGCCCCAGTCAGCTTGTTACGCGCCGCTTTGAGCTCTGCTGGGTCGTAGAATCGCGGCTTACCGTTGACCACAGTAACCTTGTGTTCCTGGGCAGTTACTGTCGGCGGAATTATCGGTAGAAAAAACTCAAGCATTGCCACTCCGTATCGCGCACTCCGTGCAGGCTGCTTTAAGCTCGGGATCTTTTGACATGGCCTCTACATGCCCAGGTGTGATCCAACATTCGCACCCACAAATTGGGCAGGTCGTCTTTTTCCATCCTTCCCTTCCGTTTGGGATGTTTTTAAGCATCGGCAAGCAAAGGATGCCACCCTGACCAGGGCGATGCGGTGTAATGTTCACTTTCATTTTTTTCAAGTTCTCCTTCCAGGGTCAAATTTTTTTGTCAGTGAGTTAGGGGACAGGGTTACAAGGGGGCGGACGTCACACGCCCCTTGTTCCTGTACCCCTTACTGACCCGTCAGGGACAGGGACACTAATATATTACGTAGTAATATATTTTGTCCCGATTTTTGTCCCTAGGGACAGACAGACAAAAACATATATTTGTCCGTCCCTGCAATTTTCTAGGGACAGGGACAAAAACGTAATTTGTCCCTTTTGTCCCCCGATGAGACAGGGACAATTTCTAATTTTGTCCCTTGTCCCTCAGCTTCACAATGCCATTTTCAATCACAAAACTATCATGTTCTTTTAGCTTTCTGCGGACTGTTTTTTCTGATGTTCCCATGTATTCCGCAAGGGCTTCGACGGTCACATCACCATCGATCGTACATGCGCTATAAGCTGTTTCAATGGCTGCCTTTCGTTCTGCTTTTTTCTCACCTGGTGGCTTCCGCTTCTCCTGGGCTTTCTTCCAGGCCGGCACTTCTCCGTCCGGTTCTACATCCGCCAAAACCCCAACATTGTCCACATGATGTACTGGATAATCAAACCAAAGATTGACTGGTGCAAACTTAGGAAACTCTCGCAGCGTGCCCTCGATCCGCCACGCCGTGCGCCCCTGCATTGCCGTCCTGGCTGCGAGAATGTCATCACACAACCGTTGATACTCCCGATCGTCAAACGTCTCTCTGCAAGTCTGCGTCATCCGTGACGCGCTGCACTGATCGTCTTGAGACATCTTGTACAGCTGCCCGGCATGCTGCAGATAGTCTTTGCATACCCGGCAGACCATCTGATCGTCCTGCTGCTTCTGCAGGCTCTCCGGCAAGTCCAGCTCGATGAGATCCAGCAGTGCATCAGGATCCCGGGCAAAGACTCCAGATCCAGACGCGCGGTCCATGCTTCGCTTGCTGCCCTGGCTGCCCTTGCTGTGGTGATGGCAGTAGATTACCGCGACCCCCAACTCCGTGCACACCTTGTCAAACTGATTGCAGAAGTTAGCCATCTGATCGGCACTATTTTCGTCGCCGGTGATGACCTTATAAATTGGGTCTATCACAATGGCAATGTAATCTTTTTTGGCAGCTCTGCGGATCAGCTTCGGCGCCAGCTTGTCCATCGGCACTGAGCGGCCGCGCAGGTTCCAGATATCAATATTTTGCAGATGCTTAGCTGGTATCCCAAGCGCCTGATAAACATCTTTGAAGCGGTGCAAGCAGCTGGCCCGATCCAGCTCCAGATTGACGTATAAGACACGGCCTTGTGTGCATGGCCACCCAAACCAGGAGGCGCCCTCAGCGATCGCAATACACAGCTCGATGAGTGAGAAACTCTTACCGGCTTTAGACGGACCGGCAAGCAGCATCTTATGCCCCTGACGCAGCACGCCGTCGATCAGCGGTGCAGCCAGTGCCGGCAAGTTATCCCAGACCGATTCCAGCGGTTCTGGATCCGGTAGATCGTCGTTGACCGCCTCGATCCATTCTCGCCATTCATCCCAATTTGATTTTCCAATGTTGGTTTCCATCAAGAACTGTTTTCGTCCTGCACGGATCACGCCCGGCATCCGAGACAGTCGGGATGGATTTTTATTTTGTTGGTCAATCTCCAAGCCGTTTTTTTTGCAGACCGCATAAAGATAATCAACACGCTTGCGGTACTCATCGTAGTTAGCAGCGTCCACTCTGACGATGGCATGAACGCTCTTTTTACCCGAAAATACCAGGCAGGCCACAGGCAACTCTAGCTCGTGGATAATTGCATTTTGCTTTTCCAGATCTGTGCTGTCAGATTCCACAAGTGCAAACCGGTAATCTGTAACATTATCATTTTTGACACCTTTGCCATCCAGCGGATTAAATCGAATCCAAGCTCCTACCTCTGGGTTGTAATCTCCTAACACTGCACCGATATCGCCTTTACATTTGAGCAGTGCATCAATGAGCTGTCCTGCAGTGCGATCCCAGCAGCCTTTTGTTGGTAAATACTTTCCATCTCGCTCAAAACTTCGCGTAACGTATCCGACATTTTCATCGGATTCAAACAAAGTTTCAAGATAGGTTATCAGATCCTTGACCGGATCCCAGACAAAGGGCTCTCTAATCTCACGAGCCTCAACCCATCCTTTGTCAACAATGACAAAATCATCCTGTTGGATCACGCTGTCCCAATCTAGGCTATAACCAGGATCGGCTGATAAAGCTGGAGACCAGCCGCGGTCTTTTGCCATCTGGACAATCGTTCCGCCGGTTACTGGTGTACCAGAGCCCTCAAACGTCGACCATTTTTTTAAACACTCGCCGGCATGATACCGGTCACCGTCGCGGGCAGACCAGTCATCCCAATCTACCGCGGTGTAGCCCTCATATTTGAGTGCCATGCCGACATTGACCCACTCCTGATAATTGCAATCTGACGGGTCAATATACTCTAAAATTTCTTTTATATCAGTCATGGCTTACTCTCCTTTTGGGGTGTATGTTTGTGGGTCAACGCCTTGCGGCGTATGCCATCCGCAAGCAGCGATCCGGTTAATCATGTTGCTGGCCACATCAAATTGCCAGGTGCCAACATTCTTAAATCCTCTGCCTTCCAGGAATCGGATCTGCTTTGGTGTTGTAAGCCCCTGCTCTTGACGTTTATGCAACCGATCAAGCAGCATTGTAGCTTTGCCAGCGTTGTCGATCTCATCCGGCATAATCCCGAGTTTTTCAAGCGCTGCCTTTTGCTTATCACTCGCCGGCGCACATTCCCAGCCAAAAGCCGGAACATAGCCAGACAAATCCTCAGCTTGGATACTCATTTCATACTGCAATGGATCAACTAATTTTTTCTTGCGCATTCGCATTTGTTGTAGTTGTGCTGCCAATGCTTCTTCACGTTCTGCCACGACATCTGACGACGCTTGTTCTTCTGCTTCTTCTAAATCGATCGGACAGCCTGCTGATTTTTCAAGATTCTCGGTCATTTTTTTAGCAACTTCTTCGTTCTCACAGATCAGTGATGCCGGGTGGCAAAGCTCGTGTCTCTCGGTGTGCCAAAGAAAGTCCAGCAATAACAAGTCAGCCTTTTCCGGTGCGAGGCGCGTGCCTCTGCCCACCATCTGACTGTATAGACTTCTCACCTTGGTTGGCCGAAGGACGATGATACAATCCACCGTTGGGCAATCCCATCCCTCTGTTAAAAGCATTGAGTTGCATAAAACGTTGTAGCGGCCTGCGTCGTAATCAGCGAGGATCTGCGCGCGATCAGAACTCTCCCCATTGACCTCGGCTGCTGAAAAACCTTTTTGATTGAGAATCTCACAAAACTTCTGACTAGTTTTGACGAGCGGAAGAAAAGCAACAGTCTTGCGATCTTTGCAGTATTTGAGCATTTCATCGGCAATCTGATAGAGATAGGGATCCAACGCTGTTCCAAGATCTGATGCTTTAAAGTCTCCAGATTGCATCCCAACTCCTGTCAGATCCAACTGTAGTGGGATAGTCATGGCCCTGATCGGTACCAGGTATCCGCTCTTGATTGCCTGCGGCAGCGTGTACTCATATGCTAGTGACTCGAAGTATTGCCCCAGATTACGCATGTCACCGCGGTCCGGCGTTGCTGTAACACCTAACACCTCCGCGTCCGGAAAGTGCTCCAGAACTCGCTGATAGCTATCTGAGAGGCAGTGATGCGCTTCGTCGATGATGATGGTATCAAAATAATCTTGTTTGAACTTTGCCAGACGCTGCGGCCGGGTTAAGCTCTGTACGGATCCAACAACGATCCGATACCAGCTGCCCAGGCAGGACTCTTCCGCCTTTTCAACGGCACTCCCCAGACCTGTTGCTTTCATGATTTTATCTGCAGCTTGCTCAAGTAGCTCTCCTCGATGCGCCATGATTAGCACCCGCTTGCCCTGTCTGACACACTCTTCCGTGACTTTGGCAAAGACGATCGTCTTACCGCAGCCTGTAGGTAAGACCAGGAGCGTCTTTTTCTTCCCCTGGTCCCACTGGCTAAATATTGCTTGTTTTGCTTCTGATTGATACGGTCTTAATTCCATGACCGCTCACCTTTTAAAATGCTCCTGGCGTATACTGATTCCCGTTTGGTGTTTGACCAGGTTCTGGAGCCGGATAAAACTGCTTGATTTCGTTGTATGTATTTCCTTCATATAGCCGATGCCCAAGTTTGCAGCGGCCATGCGCCCCGGGGACTGCTGACCAGTTCATTCGCATGGGCTGACCCTTCTTCTTCTGGCCAATCGAAGCGAAAAATTCAGCCAGCCGATACTGAACACGCGAATGAAGTAGGAGCTGGTGTTTAACGTATGTGATTCCTTCAGGAGAAAGGATGCGAATATTTAAGACCGCCTTCGGGCAGGCTGGCATTTTCTCACTTCCTGGAAAGTGTTGACGATCAAATGATTCGACAACAAATTCATAATCACCGTCCGGAAGTAAAATGAACTCCCGAGCATCTTCTGTGATTGTGTCATTCCAATCATAAGCTTTTTCTACCTCTTGGTTCTGTTGCGGTTGTCCGTATTGCGGCTGCTGTGCGTAAGAATTATACTGTGTCATCTTTTTTCCTCCTCAATATTTCTCAAAATGGTACATCTAAATGTAAGATCGCATTGACTACCTGATCCCAAGCTGCGACCAGCACTGCCTGTATATATCCAGGATCATAATTACTGATTGGAGTATCCAATGTATAATAGCCTTTTTCAGCGACTACCCGCTGGATCTGCATCGGCATGATATTATCCTTTTTCATCAGATCGACTAGCGCTTGTGGGATGCCACTGTAGTCGATATCAAACTGCGGATCAGGCTGCACTAGCTGGCCTTCTTGAATCCCCTCTCCTGCGGCGATATCCATCTGCAGTGGCTGTGTTGGCTGAATGATTGTCTGCGTTGCCTGGACTGGCAGCTGTACCGGCTGTTGGATCGGTGCCTGGACTGTAGCTTGATCCGCAAATAAATGAGCGATAGCGTTGTAATCAAACGGCAGCTCATCCAGCAGGCCGTGGCGGTTTTTAGCGTCCCAGCAGCTATGATGTGTCGTGTACATGATCCGCTGCCCTGCGCCCTGGGCTTTATTTTTACCCTTGATTGCGCCCTGTCCATCGACATTAACGACAATCGTTTTATAGTTGGCAAATAACACCATATCCGCCCATTCTTTGACCATCGGCGCTGTCTGTTTTTTTAGCTTTAATTCCCAGCGATCATATGAGCCTAATTCGTCAGGTTGTTCAAATTTGCGCATTTGCGCATGAGCCGTCACAACGACGTTAATCCCGGATCTGACGACATCCTCTAACAAATTAAGCAGCTTACCAAACTCCTCGGCTAAGTAGGTGTAACCTTTACCCCAGCCGGCATCCTCAATTCCGCTCCAGTTTTTTTGAGCGCAGATCTGATTGATGCAAAGACGCTCAGCCCAGTCTGCGGTGTCAATGACCAGCGTCCTGCAAAGCCCTGGGGTTGATTTAACATACTGGACTTCCTGCATAAGTAAAGTCCAGCTAGATGGTGCATCTAAACGATCAACATTCATATGCTTTGTGGATCCTTCGGTGTCAATAAATAATGGATCCGGAAACCGGGAAGCAAAGGTAGATTTACCAATGCCTTCCGGGCCGTATATGACACATTTCAGGGCAGATGGAATTTTGCCTTTAGTGATTGTAAACATCAGAACTCACCTGCTTTCCAGCGTGGAGCTTGCATATCTGTTGTTGCTGGTTGCTCAACTACGGTGCCATCCTCAATAATAATGCTGCACTCATCACCGGTGCTGACCCGTGTCGCAATGGCCTGTAGTCCCTGGGACTCCAGCCAGGCGCCAAACTCCTGCATCGTCTGCAGATCCATCTGCTCGAGCTTGTCCAATAACACAAACCCGCACTGCGGATTGAGTTTGCGGACGATGGCCGTGGCCACCTTGAGCTGATCCGATCCGGACATGTTATCCCACTTAAACCCTTGATAGATCAGCTCACCATCCTGAACTGACAGGCCAGGCAGCGGCAGATCGGCTCCTTTAAGCAGGTCCAATTTTGCCTGCCGAATGTCGTTGATCTGTACGGTCAGGGCATCGTATTGGTTTTTATAAATCCGTGCGTCTTCCTCTGCTTTCTCTTTATCCAGATTAGCGCGCACTTTACGATTGAGTTCGTCGATCTCAGTGATGTTCCGTTCCAGTTCTTCGGTTGATTCATCGTGTAAATCCAGTGCCGATGTCTTTGCGATCTGCAGATCCGCCTGGATCTGCTGCAGCTCGGCTTGTTTAATCTGCAGCTGTTGCTGCAGGCGGGCGACCTCCTCAGTTTTTGTATTGACCAGGTATTCATATTGAGATACTCTCTCCCTCTTTCGCTGATTTTCGCCATTTCTGGCTAAGATATCCTGCTGCTGATGGATCAGCTCCGATGCCGATACTGGTTCTTTCGGAACATTATCGTAACTTTCCATCTCTTTTGCAAATTTATCTTTTTGATCTGCGGTGCGTCCGATGTACAGCCGCTCTTGATAGAGCTTTTGCTCATCCATCTCCAACTTGGCAAGTTGGTCACCGACACCAATGATTTGCAGCAGCGTCTGCGCTTTATCTTTGCCCGACGCGCTCATAAACTTAGGCAGATCGAGCGCCAGTTGCTCGACAAACTGATTAAGCAGCTGCTGGCCACCTTTGCGACCGCTTGGGTCGATAACCTTGAGATCACTATTTTTACCCTTGCGCTCCACGATGAGTCCATTAGACAGCTCGACGTGCAGCTGTGGAGGCAGGACGGATCCATCGCGCTGCGCCTGGGATGGCTTGTAGCGATCGCCACCCAGCGCCCAGGCAATGCTGTCTAGCACTGAGGTTTTACCTTGACGGTTACGGCCGCCGATGACGGTCAGTCCGTTGGCGGTTGGCTCGATCTTGACCGCTTTGACTCGCTTGACGTTTTCGATCTCCAATTGATTTATTTTTACTGTTTCCATTGTTATCTCCTTTACTCTTGTTTTGTTCTTTCTTGTTATAATGAAATCAAGAAAGGAGGCTATGTTAAGTGGATAAAACTCAAATCATTCATGATCTTTCCGTCGCTTTTGCTCAAGTATGCCTTGCTGATTTTCGCAAGGAGCATCCGGAAAGCATTGGATGTGAAGAAGAAACTGAATTTTTCATAAAGTCATATCTCCGCCGCAAAAACGATATATATGACGTCTATGATGATGTAGAAATCGATTTTTAAAGCTTCTTCCCATCTGAGGTGCTCTTCACATAAAGAAGAGCATCTTTTAATATTGCGTTTGCTTCTCCTACAGTGACCTCATTTCCGATAAAAATATCAATAATTTCAATCGTAAGAGCTTTTAATTCAAGGCCTGATCGATCTGATTTTACTAACGATATATTGGCGATTGGAACTTTTCTATCAGTCACCTTTATCTCCCTTCCGCCAGCTGCTCCATGAGCTGGACTATTTGCTCTGTATCATCGGCCTCTGACCACAGCGAGCGCTGCTGATCCACTGTGGTAAGACCGTTGCCGTAGTAGTCGGCCATGACCTCAAACATCCGTCTGAGTCCATCTGTGGCCGTGTCATAAGCGCAATACTTAGTACCGCACCTGATACCGGCCGGATTGTGCTTGTTGAGCCAGGCTGATGAGCTGCCCCATCCAGACTCAAGGACAAACACTGCGGCGGCGTAAACTGGACTGATGTTGTACTCCTCTGCTAGATCGATCAGAGCCACTGGTACCACCCCGGCTGCTTTGCCTGTTGGCTGCCACTCATGCCAGCTGACATCCATCTCTGCGGTGTAGGCTGGCGGCGTATCAGGCTGATAGAGCTCGATCACAGTCACTGGTTCCGCAGCTGGTGCCTCAGCTTCTGCTGCTGGCAGGTTGAGCGTTACTCCGGCAGTCACCGCAGCCGTGAGAACTACCAGAACCGGGCGCTTAAGCCGATATTTTGTCATTTCATTCTCCTTTTTTACTATGCTGTGATCCATTATTTAAACCGTTGCAGCGGCTGGCCACATTTTTTATCTCGGTACTCTTCTACAATTGATTTATAATTGGAGTAAAGGAGTGATTATTGTGACCTTTAAACAATGGATAAATGATTTTGATACAGTTCCGGATGACGTCCGGCACATCGTTTTGCGTCCTGATTTTCCAGAGGAAGATCGTTATCTTGATATGCTTGCCTATATTGAGCAGACAAGCGTTAATTCTAAAGTTTTTTTGAGTCTTTTGAATTTGTATTTGACTGATGTTGTGGTAAAATAGAAATGATCTCATCGGTATAAGATCATCTTGGATCCCCGGTTGCAGCCGAGGATTCTTTTTTTATGCCCATGTACTCTCGCAGTTGGGCAGGGCTGATGTGGTAGATCCAGCTTTTCTCTGTTTTCACTGCAAACCCAAACGGGCAGCGTTTTTGCTGTAAAGCTAATCGTAACGCCTGCGGATTGATTCCAAGCTTAGCAGCGGCCAGGTATACCGGTACTCGCCTCTCAGGTAGTTCTTCATCTGTGCCCGGCATATGATCCGGTTTTTGTGGAAAGAACCAGTCACGTTCTTTGCCCAGTACGTCTGCGATCAGCTCCTGGCGATCTTCCCGCGGGATTGATACACCTGACATGTACTGGCTTAAACACGCCTTAGAGATGCCTGTCCGGCGGCTCAGTTCGGCAGCTTTCATATCAGCTTCGATCAAGGCTCGTTCGAGCCTCTTTGCGTATGACATTTCATTTCACCTCTCTTTCTAAGTTGCTAGTAAATTTTCTTGATATAATAATCTCAAGAAAGGAGGGGATTTTGTGATTTCCCGTGAACTTGACCCTGTATCTGAATTCGATGAGCTGTCTGCGGAGCAGCAGGAATATCTAGTTAACTGGTGCTCATCTCTAAGTAAAATCAAATCTTTCAACAATCATCGCTCATCTTATGGCCTCAAACACATTTTCAGCAGCTCGCAAGGTGCTTTTTATGTCACTAACGGACAATTTAAAGCTGCCATGGCCAAAGCAGGTTTCTCCCACAAATTGATTGATAACAGAAATTGGATATTTAACATTTCCGAAAAATCGGTAAAAGCTGCCATAGAAGCGAACATGAAGGCTTAAGCTTCAAGAAGTCCTTCTAATTGGTTCACAGCTTCCTGTAATGCCGACAGCTTATCAGTACTTGTCCATGAAGAATTACTAATCACTTGCTTGATCTCATCAATTGCAGTTGAGAGTATCTCGTCATCCAAAATTGTTTTATTCAACTTAATGCTTTTTAGAATAAGAGTTAAGTCCTCATGACTTAGTTCTTTTCTTTTAATCAATTTCTCCAATTCGGTTGTATCTTGAATTGGGATAAATCTTCTCCATTCCCTCTTTTCGTCCATCTACTCACCTCCTTTCTTCTCTCGGTCATCGCCCAACTTCGGGCCTGGGGTTATGAGCTTTTGGATGTTGTGCCTGCTCCATAATCCGCAGTGAATGAATAGTGGAAATGCTATTCTTCACAAGTGCCCTTTCCAAACAGTCTAGTGGCTGGATCATCTCAAGAAATTCTTGCATTTCCTTCTGCTCTGCTTTTCTTTTATTCATGTTGTCCTCCTTTCCATTGGTCATCATCAGTGCCGGCCTAACCGGCAGACCATCGGGCGGATCGCCCTAGGTTTCGACCTTTAATTCTTCAATAAATTCTTACATTCTTGTTGGTAATCTTTTTCCTTGTATAATGAAGGAAGAAAGGAGGTGAATGTATTGAAGACTAAAGTTTACGCTTGCCTTGCTGGTGAATGGGTTTGCTTAAATGATGATCCAGAATGCACAGTCAGTGATTGGAAGAAGACGCCGTACCTTTGGTGGAAAGAAGGCGCCCCTGTTTTCGCCCCAGCTCAAAGAAGTTCGGAAGAAGGGGTTGAGAATACTTTTTACGGTTTAGATTACGTCAATCTTTACTACAAAGGTAAATCGTATAGAATCAACCCAATTTTCATCCAAATTGTGACTGAATAAGCATTACAATTTCATCTGATGAGAGCTTGATCGCACAATCAAGTTCTTTTCTTTTTTGCTGGAAAGATCGTTCAACTGCAGTTGATATTCTTTGCCAATCTGGATATGACAGTCCATTCAGGCTTTTAATTATTGCCTCCAGCTTTTCGTCCATCTTATCCCTCCTTCCCTTGACTCTGCATCTACCCGGGCTTGTCACCGGCTACGGCTGCATTAAGGCCGCATCGCACAAGCGATGCATGGATTGAAATTACGCTAATAGCGACTGTTCTATAAATCGGTTTGCGCGCTGCAACGATTCAAACCAATCAATGTAAATGTCCTTTTCTGCAGTACGTTCAAATTTATTGTCTGGCTTTTTATCGCCCTCTTTAACGTCGATCAGATTGGCGGTAACTTTACCGTGGTCGTCGTACGTTGTGATTACTCCGTAATACTTTTTCATCTCGCGCCTCCGTTTATCTCTTTGTGATTATATATTAGTCTATTTGACTATAAATGTCAATACAAAATTATTGCAAATGACTATTCTTTGTTGTATCATGGAATTGTTAATGAAAGGAGGTATTAAAGTGACCATAAATGAGCGCGTGCGTGAGCTAAGGAAAGAACTTGGTATGAATCAGACTGAATTTGGAGAAAAGATTGCACTTACTCAAAGCCATTTAGCAGGAATAGAGAACGAAAAAAGAGCAGTAACAGATCGAACTATCAAATTGCTTTGCACTGAGTTTAATGTATCCGAAGATTGGCTGCGAACCGGCAAAGAACCTATGTTCGTTGAAATTGATGAAGATGATAAATATTCAAAAGCTTTCTCTGCTGCATCTATAGAAGAAGATGAATTTGCCAAAGCGTTGCTTATTGAGTATATGGATCTGAGCAAAGAAGACCGCGAAATAGTAAAACAGATGATCCTACGTATTGCCGAGCGCACAAAAAAAAGCAGCGATTAATTATCATCACTGCTCAATTTCAGCCACTCAACATAGAAAGCTTGCACAACTTTAAAAATCTTCTTTAAAATACGGCAGTCTTCTATTTTTTGAGTCATATCGTTGATACTATTTCTATAATCTTCTGCGTTCATCATTCTACTCCTCCTGATCAATGGAGGTTCCGGAACCTTTTCTTTAGTTAGATATTACCAGTTACTGGAATTATTTTCAAGCTACTCAACTAGATAGATTAAACTCCAATTTATATCTATCGGGCTTACTATCAACAAAATCTCAAGAGCTAAAAAATTTTATCTATTAAAATCACCCCTGTTTTGATTTATCCGCGGTTGTCATCTGCCTAAATTATATCGCATGAATTAAATCGGCTAAAAAATTGTTACAAAGACTGTTTTTAGGCGGTTAATCGCAGGTTTCGATCAAATAGTAGCTTTTACAGGTAAAATTTGTAAATTGAGAATCAAGGCTATTCATCAACGTATGTACTAATTATTTCGCATAAAAAAGCCCACCGGTTGCAGCCGGCAGGCGAGAAGAATCAGACTGCAATCCGATCCTTCAGCATAGTAAAAATGACTTGGGGTCATGCCTTTTACTATGCCTCTATTTTACGATAAAAGGAGGCTTTTTGCAATGAAACGAAGACCAAACGGAACCGGATCTGTGATCAAGCTCTCTGGGGCACGTCGGAAACCCTATGAAGTCCGCGGGCCGGCGAAAGGCTATACTGATAAGGGTTACCCGATATTTGATCGGATTGGGTATGCCGAGACTTATGATCAAGGTTTGGAAATGCTGATCGAGTACAATAAAAGTCCTTACGATCCGTTGGAGCGCAGGATAACGCTTGAAGAGCTTTTTAATCGCTGGAAAGCAGATGCAGCTCCAAAACTTGGGGAGAAAAATCAGCGTGCACTGTCCAGTGCTTATAAACATATAAACTCACTGAGCCAAAAACAATATATTGAAATCACATCCAATCAGATGCAGTTGACAATTGATCGTTGCGGTAAAGGATACAGCACACAGGGCATTATAAAGGCGCTGTGGGGACATTTAGATAAGTACGCTTATAGCTTAGACGTTATCATAAAAAAACGTTCTGAGGAGCTTACATCAGCCCCTATAGCCCCGCAAGAAAAAACACCTTATACTGATAAAGAAATTGAATGGCTGTGGAATCATATAAACGACATGCCTATCATCACGGATGTACTAATCTTGTTGTATACCGGATTCCGAATCCGAGAATATTTGAGCATTGATGCCTCGGTGGTAGATCTCGAAGATATGATTATTACTGGCGGCATTAAAACCGCTGCTGGTAAAAATCGAATTGTGCCTATCCACCCCAGGATACAACCGCTGGTTAAGACAAGACTAGAAGCAAACAAGCAGTATATCTCGGTTAATCAGTTGGGCTTGCAGATGAGCTATCTGACATTTAGCAAACGTTTCAAAGAACTGTGTGTTCTGACTGGTATTCCCCACACGATTCACGAAACGCGGCACACGTTTAGAACACGGTTGGACAATGCCGGCGCTAACGAAAAATGCATGGATCTGCTGATGGGGCACACTTCCAACAGCACTGGAAAACGAGTCTACACACATAAGACAATTACAGAATTAAGAGACACTGTATTACTATTAAAGTAGCATAAACTAGTGACAAACTAGTGACAAACAGATTAAAAAGCCTTTATTTAAAAGGCTTTTTTGATAAGGTAAACATATTGTGCCATACTCTGACCTCCTGTTTCGTCCTGTTATCGTCCTGTTTTTATCCCAAATCGTCTTGCCGTTCAGACTGCTTCGAGTATTCAAGAAAACGTTTTGAACACCCTGCCGAACTAACCCCTACCTTTTATTGATCAAAAAAAGAGTACCCTGGGCCACATTACAAAAGTAAGCGGTGCGGGTACTACGGTCACGATCAGTATGCGCAATATGCAAGAAAATGCAAACAGAAAATCGTGATTATTTTCGCATTCCTCTTTCATCCGCAAATAAGCTTTAAAGTTGATTCTGCCGCTTTTCCCACACTGTCCTACTCAGTCATTTTACCTTCATCCTGCGTTGTTTGCTGTGATAACCATTCCGGACAGCCGAATTTATTTTTTTATCGCGGCTCTGCCGCCAGCTTCACAGACGTTCTGACCTGTTCCCAGACCTTACGCAGCCGCTCCTGCTGGCCGCTCAGATGCCACCATCCGGCTAACGCTTCAAAGCCCGTCGAAATTCGATAAATCTGAACGTCGGTATGCTTTGGAACACTGCCGCTTTTGAAATTGCGGCCGCGGCGGAAGATTTCTTCCTCCTCCTCACTCAGCTGGCCGGCATCATGCAGCTGCTCGTAAAATCGTGCCTGAGCTTTCGCACTGACAAACTGAACGCTTAAGCGCTGCAGGTCCTTGGCCCGGCCATACCCCAGCTCCACTAAATATTCCCGCACAAGTAGCGACCATACGGCATCGCCGATATAGGCCAGCGTACTTCCGGACAATTCGTTAAGCTGCATTACATCAATCCTCGTTCGATCAAGATCGCCCGCTTCGCGTCCGCGGCGGCAAAATCTTTTTCTGCCTTGGCCGCATTCCACTGCGCGAAAACCTCTTTGTCATCCTCGCTCAGCTCCACCTTTGGCAGACGAATGCCCAAGATTTCCAGCATCGCTTCCAGCGCCGCGGTTTGCGCGCCGACCTGATCCCACTGGATTTCCCGCTGACGTAATGCCTGATTCAATTTTTTCACCGTTTCAAAAATTTCCGCATATCCATTCGGTGTGTTGAGATCATCGTTCATCGCGGCAATAAACCGCTGCACCGCTTCTTCATCGCGGCCGCTCAACTCAGCACCTGCCAGCTGGCTCTTAATATACGCCTGCTTCATTGGCATTCTGACCTTATCCAGCTCCTTGCGGGCCGTTTCAATCGTTTCATCCGAGAAGTTCAGTTCCCCGCGGTAGTGCACGCTCAGCATCAGCCAGCGCACCAAATCGGCACCCAACTTTTCAATGACATCTTTTGCCCAGGACACATTGCCCAGTGATTTTGACATTTTTTCACCATTGATATTGATCATTGCATTATGCAGCCAATAACGGGCAATCGAATTGTGGAAAAGTGCCTGTGATTGGGCGACTTCATTTTCATGATGCGGGAAGCGCAGATCCATGCCGCCGCCGTGGATATCGATCTGATCGCCGAATTCCTTATGGATCATCACGACGCATTCTGTATGCCAGCCCGGACGGCCTTCTCCCCAAGGAGACTGCCACTTAATCCCCATATCGGTTTCTTTCCACAAGGCAAAATCCAGCGGATTTTCCTTTTTGGCGTTTTCTTCAATCCGCGCACCGACCTGCAGGTCTTCCAGATTCTGCTTCGAGAAAGTACCGTAGGAAGGAACGCTGCTGACGCGGAAATACACATCGCCGCCCACAGCATAAGCATGACCAGTGCTGACCAGTTCGTCGATGAAGTGAATGATTTCATCCATCGTTTCCGTCACCCGCGGGGTAGCGTACAGGGTTTCAGTATTTAGACTTTCCCGAACCTTTTGGTAGGCTTCGATATACCTTGCTGAAATCACGCCCTCCGGGACGTTTTCCTCATGCGCTTTCTTGATGATCTTGTCATCCACATCCGTGTAGTTGGACACATATTTTACCGTGTAGCCCTGTGCCTCAAATAACCGGCGCAGCGTATCGAAGACAATGATCGGCCGGGCATTGCCGATGTGGGCATGGTTGTAGACCGTCGGTCCGCAGACATACATGCTGACCTCATTCGGTTTGATCGGCTGAAATTCTTCAATTTTCCCCGACAGGGTGTTGTAAAGACGTATACTCATTTCTGTTTTCCTCCTTTAATCCAGCTTGTCCCTTCGGACCTTTGACCAGATGCTTTTCCACAATGATGAAAATCCAGTTTTCCACAAAAAAAGCATCTCCCGTCAAGAGACGCTTTCCGCGCGGTTCCACTCTTCTTGAACAGAAAGACTTCTGTTCCGCTCATTCTGCCGTTAACGCCGGCTGCGGCCATCCTACTTCTTTTCAGACCGGCCCTCCAAGAGGCATTCATCCCGGCGCTCCCTGGTCTTTTCACCTGCCAGACCTTCTCTTTGCGAAGTTTTCCTGGATTACTCGTTCTCATCATCGGTTTTCCTTTTTTATTCTACCACTTTTTATTCAGAATTTCCCGTTTTTTCATCGCATACTCGGACTCAGATATAATTCCTTCGTCTGCCAGTGCTTTCAGCTTTCTTAACTGCTCCGCCGGATCCCCCTCCGCTTGGGTTTCTTGTTCCGGCAATGTTTCAGTTATGATTTCATGTTCGGCAATGCCGCCGCGTTTTAACGCGAAGAGCCCGTAAAGGATGCTGATTGTTCCGCCGATCAATCCAAACCCCATGAAAAACAGGCCTGGACTCAGCGCGGGACCGCCAAAGCCCATCCCCATCGAATCATGAAAACCAAGCATTGAGGAAGCAAAAATTCCAAAAACAATGAAGAGAATCCCGCCGACGATGTTGCCCATCGCGCCTGAACGTGTGCTGCGGATTTCGGTTTTTCGTTTCATGTTATCGCCTAACCTTCCGTTTTAGATCCATGATCTGACTTTCTGATTAAGCTCAGTATACCCCAAAATTTGCCCTGGATCAACTTTAGCTTAGGCCTGATAGCGCTGACTCAATCCGATTTACAGAGTTTTATTTTCCTTGATTGCACCCTTGCGCCATTTCAGCTGCAGCTTTTCGATCAGACCTGTCTTATAGCGCAGCGACAGATAACCTACAAACGACATGATGAACGCACCCAGACAATCGACAATCAGATCCTTCATCGTATCCATTAAAGCCGCCCGACCGATAAACAGCGTCCCGTTTTCCAGCATGAACTTCTGCATGTTCAAATGCAGAATTCCATCAAATGTGAATTCATAGATTTCCCAAAAGACACCTAATGTCACCGCAAAGCAAAACGCAAACACGGCGACGAACACCGGCGAAAGATTCATCGGAATCTTTTCCGACTTATTCAGAATCGTGACGAAGGAAAAGCCCAGCGCTCCTAACATTCCGCCGCTGAAAGTATGCAGAATCGTATCCCAATGCGGCACGTTGTAATAGAATTCCCGAACTTCCCCCAAATAGATCGCACAGTACAGAAAGATGGCATACAACAAAAGCATGTAGCTGGGAATCTGGATCTGGATTTTATGTTCGATAAAGTCCGGCAGCCGCATCGCCACCACGCCCAATATACACTGCACCAGCATCAGCACGTAGTCGCTCTTGACACGCACATCATCGGCCATAGCCTCAGAAGGCGCCAGAATTATCCGAACAGCTAAGAAGATGACGGACATAATCATCGTAATAAAGACGAAGTTATAAATAAACGAATTCCAGTTGAATTTTTTCTTCATGCATTTTCCCTCTTTCCAAACATATTTCCTATTTTAATCAGGCTTCCTGTCACTTGCAATCTTTTCTCTTCAATTCTATTCAAAATCGTTCAACTGTCAAAATTTAACTTTGTCTTTTAGCCTGAGCTTTTGGCTGATTCACCATGCTTCCACGACAAAAATCAGAAACCGCAAATTCCAAATGAACCCGTGATTTCTGATTTTCAAATTGACGGATGAAAGAAGCTTATTCAGCTTCTTCTTTGCTGCGCCGGCGGCTGCGGCCGGCTTTTTTCTTCTCTTCCAGCATTTTGTTGAAGTTGACAATGCCGGTTTTTGCGGTTTCTTCCAGCTGGTCGATCGCTACTTCACCGCTCATCCGCAGGCCCAGGCATTCCATGACCATCGGCAGATTCATCCCGGTCAGCACCGTGACCTTCTCATTCAGCACAAAAGCGGACTGATTGCACGGTGTACCGCCTAACAGATCAGCGAAGACCAACACGCCTTCTCCGGTATTCACTTCATCGACAGCTGCCTGCAGCCGCCCGCGGAAATCTTCCGGATCATCCTGGGTATTCAGTACCAGCGCTTTCATCTGCGGAATGTTCTCGCCAAAGAAAATCTCTGCGGTTTTTAACATGCCTTCGGCTAACGGACCATGACTGATTAATAAAATTCCCTGCATTTCTACCTCCTCGCAGTCTTGTTGAGGACTGCCTCCTTTTTGCGCATTTGTTTCTTGGTTATTTAGTTTTGTTTTTCAGGCCTGTGATGATCCTGTTTTCGATGGGGATGGATCAGCCCGCCGATGACTTCCACGGCCTGCCGAATCTGATCACAGTCCACCTGCACATCGAATTTACCGCCCGGCATTTCACAGGTCATCGTCGCGGGATCCGCCGTACTGATCAAAATACCCTCGTTCCAGCTGCGGATCAAACTGTCGTCATTTTCCTGCAAACTTTGCACCATCAGCGACGGCCAGTTTTCAGCAAGCGCTTCCCGCAGCCTTGTCTGTTTGCCTTTCAGCATCGCACAAAGCGCTTTTTCCCGCCCCAGCTGATGGATGTAAACCAGTCTTGCCTGCGGAAAATTCTCACGCAGCTGCCTGAGTCCCAATTCTGTTCCTGTTTCTTCCAGGAAACAGAAAGCAGCCGGTTCTTTCCGGTATTGCCGGGCGCATTCCAGAAGCGCAAACATCGCCGCGTTTTTCCCGGCGTTGCCCGCGGTCTGCCGCCGCCCCAGCCAGAAGGCCAGCAAAAACACGCCAGCTGCCAGGACAAACAGATACCACCGCCCTTCCTGTTTGGTCCCCGCGATGCAAAGCAGCACGCCCATGCTGGCTAACAGCACCGTCAGGACCAAAGATACCGTCAGATTATCCAGCTGATTCCGGCGGTTTGCCGACTGGTTTAAAAGCTGTTGGCGAGCGGGAATCAGCCGAGCTTCCCGTAGGTTAAAATCGGCGGCGACAATGACCTTGGCATGCGTGGGATCCCCGCCGAGCAGCTGTTGTCCATGGATGCCCTTTTTCCCCATCAGCGTCACCGGATATCCTAGGGCGCTGAACATTTCACTCAGCTGATACAGCGTGCGTTTTTTCTGTTTCGGACTCTTGCGCCGCGCCATCCTTTGCGACAGCACCAGCAGCCGTTCCTTCATGTTATCCTGCCCATCCATAGCGATTCTTTCCTTTCCCAGTGAGAAAAGGCCGACAAATACCGTCGGCCCTGTTCATTAAAACTTTACGAGATCATGAACCATTTTTTTGTTATATTCCGGGGAAATCTGATGCGTGAGCAGAACACCATGATCTTCCAGATAACGGAACGCTTCCTTATCTTTGTCATCGACAAACAGGCATGCTTCCGCTTTGACCTTATTTTCATTGTCTTTAGCGTACATGCCGCTGATAACGATCTCCGGCATGGAATAACCGAGCTTCACAAGCTCCACGGCGTCAAAGATCTCTTTAAACACGACCATCACGCGGTAGTCTTCCAGCTCATCGCCGGTTAATAAATCATAAGCATCCTCCGGGGAAACGGCGTCGACCTCCGCATTGAGCGCCGCCAGTTCCAGCAGCATGACCTGCGTCGGATCATTCGCCGTTTTTTCGTTGACCACCACAAATTCCTCGATGTTCAGCGCCCGTGCAAAGTTACTGACCTGACCATGCAGCATTCTTCCGTCCAGCCGATACTGAATAACTGCCATATTTTATTTCTCCTTTCAAATCGTAGTGTTTCCGCCCTTGAATCTCCACAATTACAGAATCAGGGAAATGATCAGCGAGAAGACAAAGATTAAACCGACCAGTTTCAAAGAAGAAATATTCTTCTTATACAGCCAAGCCAGACAGATCGTCAGCGCTAACGGCGCCAGACCCGGAATAATGTTGTCCAATTCCTGCTGAATGTTCAAAACATAATCGCCGATCTGGATCGCGCTGGTCAGCTTAAAACCAACCCAGGACGGAATCAAAGCACCGACCGCGGTCATGCCTAAGATCGTCGCGCTTTCCATCAAGCGATCCAAAATTCCGGATTTATTCATATCACGGATAACTTTCATACCGTTTTTATAGGTATAGAAGAATCCGAAATAGGAAATACCGAAGTAGTAAGCGTTGCCTAAGACAAAGAATAAGATTGCGCCGAAGATCGATCCATTCATCGCGAAGCCGGCCGCCAGCGCACCGATAATTGCTTCAACCGTCGCACGCAATGAATCACCGATGCCCGCCAGCGGACCCATTAAGGAAGCCTTAATCGTATTAACAGAATCTTCTAAAGCCGACCGTTCTTCACCCTGCGGCATATTGGCGATCTGTTCTTCCTGCGCACAGTTCATGCCGAGGGTAAAGCCCATCCATTCCGGCGTTGTGTTGTAGAACGCCATGTGACGCTTCGCCGCTGAGATCTGATCTTCTTTATTTGGATATAATTTTTTCAGAACTGGTGCCAATGCTGAGAAATACTGCAGTGTCTGGAAACGTTCGTAGTTGATCGTCACCATTGGGAAGCAGGAGAAGCGTAAGAAGACGCCCATCAGTTCTTTGCGTTCTAATGAAATAATCTTGTTATCGTTCATCGGTTGTTCCATTCTGTTTTCAGTCATTACATCGCACCTCCTTTTCTCCGTTTACCCTGCGGGCCGAAGAAGAAGACAAAGATCGCCATCGAAACGCCCAGCAGTGCGATCGCCAGCAGTGAACCGCCGAATACAGCACACATAACAAAGCCTACGATAAAGAACGGAATGTATTTGACTTTATACATCATTGCCAACAGCATGCCGAAGCCAAGCGCCGGAAGCATACCCGTTGCGGCTGAGAGCCATTCAGAAATCCAAACCGGCATATTTTCATTAACCATCGTAACAAAGCTGGACCCGAAATAGATGCACAGGAAGACCGGAATGAATTCGGTGATAAAGAAGACCAGCGAACCCACCAGCTGCAGCCGCGTCATCTTCTTATAATCTGCGGTTTCCGCATACTTATCCGCAATGTGCATCAGCGGTGTATTGATCGTCCACGCTGCCATACGGCCTAACTGACCCATGACTGAAACCGGAACGGCGATCGCAATCGCGGTTTCCATTTCAACACCGGTAATAATGCAGAGCGCTGTCGTAACCGTCGTCGCTGTTGTCGCATTGACCGGAATCGCCGCACCGACACCCTGAACACCCATATAAACCAGAGTCAGCGTACCGCCGATAATAATGCCCGTTCTTAAATCCCCCAAAATAAGACCGACCAAAGCGCCGCAGACGACCGGTTTGGTTGTCTGCAAGTTGACGAAGCCATAGTTTGTCCATCCAAAGAATGCACAGACAACAGAAACAAATAAAGCATATCCTAGTCCAATATTCATATTGTACCTCCTCTCTAGGATTTACTTTCATTCCCACTCTCGCTTTTTGTTTTTCCAACCTCCTATTCTATTAAATTCGGCCGGCAGATCCGCCATGCCTATTTCTTGATATAATCAACAAAACGTTTTGTGATGCTCATCGGATTGGTAATCGCCGTACCCACGACGATCACATCAGCGCCGCATTCATAAGCTTTCTTCGCTTCTTCACGCGTCCAGATCCGGCCTTCCGCATTGATGAAAACCTCCGGAAATTCTTTGCGGATCTGTTCGATGAGTTCAAAGTCAGCGCCTAGCGCATAACGGTCCAGACTGTCCGCCGTGTACCCGGACAAGGTCGTAGAGATGATATCGGCTCCGGCCTGAACGCAAAGACGGGCATCGTTGATCGTAGCGATATCGGCCATGACCACCTGATCCGGATATTTTTCCTTGATTTCCCGAATCAGCTCATAGGCTTTTCGGCCGTTGCAGTTGAGGCGGTCAGTCCCATCGACAGCGATGATGTCGCTGCCGATTTCCCGCAGCACTTCAACTTCCTTCATCGTCGGTGTGATATACACGTCACAGCCCTCAGTTTCGACTTTCCAAATCCCGATCATGACTTTATCCGGGAAGGCTTCTTTGATCATCTGAACGTTCTCCGGCCGGTTTGCCCGGAAGCCGGCGCAGCCGCCGATCGCCGCGGCCTGAGCCATGCGGGTCATTTCTTCCGGTGGATTGAATGGATTTTCTTCCTCATTGGCTTGGCAGGAAACGATCAGTTTTCCTCGAATCTGTTGAAAAATTTCCTCTTTGTTCATAACGGCTCCTCTCTCTTTTTTGTGTCCGCAAAGGTACACCTTTATAAAACTTATGCAAGACAGGAAAGAACAGAACTAAAACAGGTAAAAATTAAATCGTTTATTCACCTTTCTCGCGCAAATGAAGGATATTTTATCTATTTTCAATTTGAAAGCGCTTGCGTTTTCAACTGGTGATGTTATAATAAAAACATGAAAGCGCTTTTATAAAGGTGTACCTTTATAAACAGGCAGACAATTTCAGCTATTCAAGGGAGGGAATAGCTGTTTTTGTCTTCCATGCCAACGTTTGCCAAGGAGGAATTAAACGTGAATTATGGCTATGCGCGAGTCTCTTCTAAAAGTCAGAATCTGGATCGTCAAATCGAACAATTAAAAATGTTCGGATTGAGCGAGGCCCAACTCTATGTTGATTGCCAGAGCGGCAAGGATTTTGATCGTCAGGCTTACCGCCGGTTAAAGCAAGTCCTGCAACCGCAGGACTTGCTGGTGATTAAAAGCATCGACCGGCTGGGCCGCAATTATCAGGCTATCTTGGAGGAATGGGCGGATTTAACCAAGCGTCTGGAAGTCCAGATTGTCGTGTTGGATATGCCTTTGCTGGACACCCGCAGCCGTCCGGATAATCTGGTCGGCTGTTTCATCAGTGATCTTGTACTCCAGATCCTCAGCTTTGTCGCTGAAAATGAGCGGATCAACATCAAAACACGGCAGGCTGAGGGCATCCGGATTGCCAAAGAGAAGGGCAAGCATTTAGGCCGGCCGCGCTACATCCCGCCGAAAAATTTCAGCGAAGTGGCCGCCTGCTATCTGCGTCATGAATGTACGCTTCAACAAGCTCTGGATCAGCTGCAAATAAAAAAAAGTACGTTTTATAAATACATCCGGAACTACAATGCAGTATAATTAAATCAGGAATTTGGATTGAACAGCGGAATTCGTTGTGAATCATAGAAAGAGGATTGTTATGAAATACAGAGAAAAAGGTAAAATCCCGGCAAAGACTTCGCTGCTGGGCTTCGGCTGCATGCGTTTTCCCGTCACCGAGGATGGAAAAATCAACCGTCCGGAGACGATGAAAATGCTTGATTATGCCTATGAACACGGCGTCAATTATATCGACACGGCCTATCCGTATCACAACTTTGAAAGTGAAGTTGTTGTAGGTCAGTGGGTCGCTACCAAACCGCGTGACAGTTTCTACTTAGTCACCAAATCCCCGACTTGGATGTGCAAGGACATCGCAGACTTTGATCGGATTTTAGACGAACAGCTGACGAAACTGCAGACGTCCTATGTTGATTTCTATCTGCTGCACGCCCTGAGCCGTGAGCGTTGGGAACACATTCAGGAAATGAATCTGATTCCGCATTTAAAATCCGTGCTGGAAAGCGGCAAGGTACGCCGGATCGGTTTCTCGTTCCACGATGATTATGAAGTGTTTGAAGAAATCCTCAATGCTTATGACTGGGATTTCTGTCAGATTCAGTTCAATTATATGGATACCGACATTCAGGCAGGTCTGCGCGGCTATGAGCTGGCCAAGTCCAAAAACATTCCGATGACGATCATGGAACCTGTCAAAGGCGGCATGTTAGCCAATGTCCCTGAAGAAATCAAAGCGGAATTCCGCCGTGTTCATCCGGATTGGAGCGATGCTTCCTGGGCGCTGCGCTGGGTCGGCGATCACGATAATGTGCAGACTGTCCTTTCCGGCATGAGTACGCTGGAACAGGTCATCGACAATGTCAAAACCTTCAGTGAGATCGAACCGCTCAGCACAGAAGAACTGAATACAATTGAACAGGCCCGGCAATTATTCCAGGCTCGAATTCAGGTTCCTTGCACCGGCTGCCGCTATTGCATGCCATGCCCATTCGGGCTGGATATTCCGAAAAATTTCCGGCTGCTGAACACCGCCCATGTCTACAATGTTCAGACCGCCCAAAAAGCCGGTTATGATGCTATGGAGATTACGGAAAAAGCTTCGCATTGTCAAAAATGCGGCGCCTGCAAGACGAAATGTCCGCAGCATATCGACATCCCGAACGAGATGAACAAAGTCGTTCAGGAATTTGAAAAATAACAGAATATCAGGTCAGACTGTTTCGGAGCTGTTGTCCGGATCAAGTCTGGCTTTTTCTTTTTTCCGGAGTGCGTTATAATGAGAAAGGAATAAACAAGAAAGAGGAATATACCATGAGTCTTTTAGGGATCTCTCTCTACCCGCATCTGCAGTCAGAAGCGGTGATGAAACAGCAATTAGATTTAGCGGTCACACTGGGCTACAGCCAGGTTTATACGACCGTTCAATCGCCGCAGGCCTGGAGTGCACCCAACCAGTTAAAGGCACCGTTTCAATGGCTGATCAGCGAGTGCCGGAAGATGGGCCTGACGCTGCATGTGGATATCAATCGACGGATCATGGATCAGCTGCATGCGGAACCCAACGATCTGTCTCCTTTTGTTCATCTGGGAATTCGGATTGTACGGCTGGATTTTGGATTTGAGGAAGATCACGAGCTGGTCGCTCAGATGACCTGCAATGAAGACGGTGTGCTGATCGAGGACAATGCTTCGATGCAGGCAGAGCCGATCAACCGGATCAAAGCGATTCAGCGTCACGGCAATCTGGAAAATTACGTCGCTGTCCATAATTTCTTCCCGCATCCGGATACCGGAATGTCGTTTATTGACACGTATAAAAATGCGAAGCTGTTTAAGGCCTGCGGGATCCGCACCGGTGTATTCATCAATTCGCTGGATGCCGACAATTTGTTGTTTGCCTATGGCCACGGCTTATGTACTGTGGAAAATCATCGTTACAAACCGGCTTATTTGAGTGCTGGGGAACTCACGGCAACCGGTATGTTCAACTACATCTTTTTTGGCGATGGCAATCCTTCGCGGACAGAGATGGAACAGGTTCAGGAAATTGTCCACAACCATTGTGTCTACGTACCGGTTTACTTTAACTCCAGCCTGGATACGGACCTGCGCCAAAAGCTGCTGAACATCGTCTTGAAATCCCGCAGTGATCAGCCGGAATTTATTTTACGGGCAACTCAGACACGCGGTCTGGGTTCAGTTTGCGTTCAGCCCGTTTCTGACCGCGATAAACTGTGCATCACGCTGGACAACGAGCTTTCCGGCAAATATGAAGGAGAGCTGCAGATCGCATTGAAAAGCATGCCTGGCGTTGAATACACCAATGTCATCGGTCAGGTTGACATGTTGGCAGAAAATCTGATTTCCTTAATTCGTTATGGCAAAGTAGCCTTCCGGTTAGTGGAAGCGGAAAAGATTCAAAACGCCACTGTAGCCCAACACGAAAACTAATCTTTCATTCTGATCCTCGATGATCAGAATGATGCATAGTTTAACGGCTATAATGTTTTTACTGTGCTGATTAGGCTGGTCATTTCCTATTACTGCGCTTTATTTAGGAGTGCTGCTGTCTAGTTAAAAATTATTCTTTGATCTGGATAAACGAATAAGTGTAAATCATGGATGAAGTTTATTTCTTCGTTGCCGGCCTGATGGTAAACTTAGTCGTTTTATTCTTTACTTCAGGAACGGGCAACTTTTTTTGCAGGTCTTTCTATGATCTTTGCATTCATTTTATTAACTTTATGATATTCCTGCCACGAAGTACAAAAAAAAGAGGATAACTCGGAATAAAGCGCTTATTTAAAAAATAGAAATGAGGATAAGGACTAATTCTAATCAAGAACACGAATTAGTCCTTTTTCTTAACAAGGATCCTTAAATATCCTCCAAGTGTATTGCAGCGGCGATTAGACAAAAAAGCGGCCGTTCCCACTTTGATTTGCAAGAACAGCCGCCAACGAGCCTTTAATTATTAATTTTTATCGTTCATTTTATTAAAATAAAAGCATAGATCCAAGAATTTACTGCAAATCCTCTAATACCGACTGCGCACAGAGTCTGCCAAACGTAATGCCGGCAGCTACCGGATCATTGCCCATCAGTTTATTATCCGTAACTTCCCCTGCACCATATAAACCTGGGATTGAATGACCTTCCGTATCCAACACCTGCGAACGCAGATTAATTGTCACCCCTCCGCGGGTATGATGAACACCCGGGAAAACCGGCACGGCATAAAACGGAGCCGTGTCAATCCGGCTGCGCATATCCGTGCGGCCGAATTCTTCATCATTTTGATGATCATAGTATCTTTGATAATTCGTAACGGTTTCATTTAACGCTGCAGGATCAACGCCGATTTTTTCAGCCAGATCTTCAATGGTATCCGCTTCTACTGCATATTTCGGATTGCGGGCCAGAGATGTTGAATCCATGATCGCAAACGCTTTTGACCCAATCGCTTTTTCCGCTTCTGAAACCTCCGTATAATTCGCCATTTCATTGGCAAACCGTTTGCCGGTTGGATCAACAAGAATTCCACCTTCATAGCGGACGCCGCTGACGGACATCGTTGTTCCGTGATCATCATAGAATGTTGGATTCAACGTCAGCTGATCCATGTTGCTTAAAGCTGCTCCGGCTGCCTCGGCCATCAAAATGCCATCCCCCGTTGTCGCTGCCGTATTGGATGTCGTTCCTCCTGCCCATTCAGGAGCATATTGCTGAAGCATTTCCTGGTTTGCCGCAAAGCCGCCGCTGGCCAGAATGACTGCCTGAGCATGAATGATGATTTTCCCCTGTGCGTCTTCTGCTTCCACGCCAACTACTTTTCCATCTTCGAGGATCAATGAAGTTGCCGGACATTCCGTCCGCAGATCGACGCCAATCTGTTGATTCAGTGCCGTCAGCTTACTGACAAATTGAGCTGGGAACTTAGTCCCCTTCTCATCCACGGCATAGATTTCCCGACCGTTGACACGCGTCACTTCAATTCCCAGTGTATCCACCGCCCATTCCGCGGTCGGACCTGAATTTTCCGCAAACAGCTTGGCAAACTCCGGATCTGTACCTTCAGTTTCCATCAAAAAGTCAATTTGATCCTGCTGGGTATAAACATCTCCCATCGCTTCCTGCATTTTCGTACTGTTGGCCGCAAAGAATCCGGCCAAAGCAGTATTCCCGCCTGTCATCGCGCGCTTTTCCAGCAGCACAACCTCATGACCTCCCTGCTGGACAAAATAAGCCGCGGTCAGCCCGGCTCCGCCTGCTCCCACGACAACAACGTCCGTGGTTTCTTCCCGAACTTCAGTTTGTGCAGAGGGTGTATTCAGATCCTCTTGATTCGGCGCGGCGGCACAGGCGGACAATGCTAAAAGCAAAGCCAGTCCCACCGTTTTTTTCATTTTCTTCATTTCCTTACCTCCTGTGGTACAGCATAGCATTTCCCTTCCGGCAGAGAAATAGTAAGAATTTCAAATGTTTTTTCCATACTTGTCAATCTGTACAATGTTTCATATAATGAACATGATTTCTTTTTAACATATTGATTTTTGCTTGGATAATATCCAAAAACAACGTTAAGTTTTGTTCATTTATCCAGGAGGAAGAAGATGGAACATCCTTTATTTGATTTACTGCTCAAAGGTGCAGAATTTTCCGAAGTCCTTGACAAGGCTGAAATGGTCCTTGGCAATCCTGTTGCCTTTATTGATACCGCGCAGAATGAAACAACACGCTCCGTCCATTATCCCCGAGAGGACATGGAGGATAAAGCTTACCGCCGAAAACAGATCAGTGATGAAGAATATCAAAAGGATACGGATTATGTCACCGCTTTATCCCGTACCGGTATTCCGCAGGTACTCGTATGGCCGCACATTCGCCGCAAACGCCTGATCTGCGGATGTCTGGTTTATGGCCGGCATGTCGGCGGCATTCGTTTGCCCGACATCGGCAACCGTCTGGAAGATATGGATATGGATTTAGTTCAGGCTACAGCAAGACTGATTGGTATGGCTTATGTTCTGCGCAATACACGAAGCGAAGGTGAAAATTGTCTGTGGAATTTGTTAAATAATAAACTGGATGCTTCTTTGGTGGATCTGCATACGATGTTCTCCGCTTCCATCCCCACCTGGAATAACCTCTGCCTCTTATGGTTCATCCCTGAATATTATCCCGATTACACAAGCAACCTGCCGCTTTATCAACAAGCCTTTGCCGGACTATCCACCTGCATGACGAATTATGATCAGGGTTTTGTCATTTTAGCCGGCGCTGAAGAATTGCGGTCGCATCAGCCTCAATTAACACAGTATTTAAAAGATAATCGACTGACCGTTGGCGTTGGAAGTCCGGGGAACACCCTAACCGCATTGCAGCGTTCGTATGATCAAGCCCGCTGCAGCCTGCAATTTGCAAAGCAAACCGGAAGACTGGGGTTAGCCCCCTTCAGCGAATATCAGCTGAATTATTTATTATCCCTGATTCCGTCTGAACAAACGGCTTCACTTCTCGATAACAGTCCTTTAGCGGCGATGGAAATCTGGGATCAACAAAATGGCACCGAGTATTTGAAAACTGTTCAGGCGTTTCTGCGCTGCAATGGCAATATCAAAGAAACCGCCGATCTGCTAAGCGTACATAAAAATACGGTATTCTATCGAATCAGTAAACTTCGTGAAGAACTCAATCTGGATCTGGCGGATACGGAAACATTAAGTTTATTAAACTGTCTGTTCATTTTGAAAACACAGCGCTGCAATCAAGAAGCGTAAGCGCTGTTTTTCTGCCGCCTGCTTTGGATAACGGCAAAAATCTGTTCTCCAAATATAGATTCAAAACAACAAGAAAATGATACTGCGCATCATTCAAAAGTCAAAACCGCCTAGAATCTCACTCTGTTTCTTGTCCGGTGGGGAAACCCAATCTCTGATTCCTGCCTACTCTTGTTCTGCTTTCAAAGCTCAAGTCTTTCGCGAAGGTTTTTCCCTTCCAGTCTGTTTACGGCTCACAGTTCTTCAGTTTCACTCCGATCCTAAAAACTATCCTCTATCCTGTGATACCCATCCGAATCCGATTGAAGAACTGTGATGTTTTACTGTTCATGATTCAATTCCTTGGACTGCCGCTAAATGCACAGTACAGCCCAGCTTCCGGTTGAGATAATGATATACAAACGCCAAGGCGGAAGCAACGCAATTGAGCTTACTTCATGATTTTCTTTTTCTAATCGAACTTTCCCATTAAACAAAAAATCAATTCCCGGCTTTCAATGTCAGGAATTGACCTTTTTACTTTTTTGATCCAGCTTACAACAGAATCTCTGAATCTGAATGGACATCCAGCTCCAGTTCAACATCCGTGTCTTCTAAGACAAATGGTTTTTCTTCCTGCGGCAGATAGAAGCTGTAAATGGAATCTTTCAAAGCCATCCAGTCGGCCATCTTCATCGTCCAGATTTCATCCTCCGGTTCGACAATCCCTTTGCGGATCAGTGCGGCTAACTCACTGTCAGAGAAACTGCCGTCCTTTTTGCCGTCTTTTCGGCGTACATACCAGCGGTTATTCGTTTCCATGATTTCCCTCGCTTTCCGGCTGTGAATCTCCGCCTTCCCCTTCGCCGGCCGGCGTTGTGGAAGGTTCCGTAGTTTCCGATGGGGTTGGCTCCGGCGTGAGTTCCGGCGTCGGAACCGGCGTCAATTCCGGAGTAGGTACCGGCGTCGGGGCAATATAATTGTAATTGGTGACGGACTCCACGGAGTTCTCGTACAGCGTACTGTTGGATCCGGCAACAATCGTGATCGTCACCTGCTTGCCGTCTTCAAAAGAACTGTTCGGAAGCGTGACGGAAGTGCCGCTGACCTTTTCGTGATAGCCGCTCTGGTTAGTCACGCTGACTTCATAATAATCGGCGTTTTCCACCGCATCCCAGCTGATTCGGACATTGTTGGCATCCTGGCTGATTTTGACGTTGGCCACGGAGGCGAGGGTCACTGACGGCGTAGCGGTCGGGGCAAAGTAATTAAAGATCTGCGTTGCCGGTTCTGACGGTTTGACGTTGTTTTCACGTGAATTGGCAACAATACTGAATGTCACCTGTTTGCCATCCTCAAACAAATTACCGTTTAAGGATACGGAAGTGCCGTCCACTTTGGCGGAATATTCTTTTTTCAAGGTAGCGGATACCTCATAATAATCCGCATCCGTCACTTTATCCCAGCTGATTTTGATCTGATCTCCGTCCTGGGTGATCTTAATATTTTTTACAGCTTCCAGCTGTTTTTCTTCTTCACTGACGCCGTTCATCTCACTTTGACCGCGGCTGTTGTCGCCGGCCGCAACCAGACTTCCATTTTTCAGCAGTCCGACGGAGTGGTTCTTGCCGGCCGCAACCGCGATGACGTCTTTCCACTCCCCGACTTCCAGCCGGCCATATTCCTTATCGCCTTCAGCACTCACCGTGCCGTCGCTGCTGAGCATCAACAGATGTTCAGCGGAAGCTGCCGCCATTGTAATCTTAGACGGCGTTTTAGCCGGACAGACGCCGGTTTTGCCTTCGATGCAGTCCAGACTGCCGTTCTTAGTCAGAATTAACAGCGTATCCCCACTGATGACAACATTCTGAATATCGCTGAGCGTGGAAACGTCAGCCTGACTGCCGGCAATCAGCACTTTTCCTTCTTGGGTAATTCCAACACTGATGTTGGCTCCGGCGGCAATTTTAGCGACATCTTTCCATTCCGACACTTCACATTGCTTATCGCTGTTGTCGCCGGTACAGACGACTGTGCCGTCCTTCTTTAAACCCAAGGTATGATGATCGCCGGTGGCAATCGCCGTAATCCCGCTCCACTCGGCGACCTCCGTCTGCTTCTGCCGGGAACTGCCGGCGGCGACAACCGTCCCGTTTTTCTTTAAGCCGACACTGTGCTGCGCCCCGGCTTTGATCGAAGTGATATTGGCCCAGCTGCCGACATTGATCTGACCCTCGTCATTGCTTCCCTGGCCCTTTACAGTCCCGTCGGTATTCAAAACAAGGGTAAATTCGCTGCCGGCGGCAATCCGATTTTCGGCGGTCATGATGTTGGTTACTTCCTCTTTTTTCCCGCCGCCCAGGCTGCTGAAGATTAAAATGAGAAGCAGAACGACGAGTCCCAAGCCAGCCGCTGCGCCGATCAGTTGGGTCTGATTGTTCTTTTTAGACTTCATCGCTTGCGGCTGAGGCCGATTCGCGCCGGCTCCCGCTGCCGAATGCACCTGTAATTCCGGCTCCTTCACCACCCTCAGCGGTTTGGTTTTTTCCAAATCCTTCACAGTCGGAATCACCCGGGTCTGTCCCAAATCCGGCTGCGGCTGGATTGGCTCCTCGATCTTGATCTCAGGCGTCGGATATTCTTCCTCCGGCTTTTTCATAAAGGGAATATCCAACGTTTCATGGACATCCTTCTCCGGCAATACCGGCACCTCATTGCGGATCATCTCATCCAAACTGATGTGGAAAGCCTCCGCTAACAGAATCAAATGATCAATGTCAGGAATCGCTCCCCCATTTTCCCAGGCCATATAATCCAGAACCGAAACCTCGGCTTTCTCGGCTGCGGCTTTTTTTGGTAAAGCGGTTTTTTTTTTTCACTCGCAGGGGAAAGCCGTTATATTTTCTCAGCTGTGTTAATTTCTCAGGCAGCTTATTCATAAATCAGCGCTCCTTTCTCTTCATTTCTATAAAAAGGGTCATAAAAATCCATTAATATCATCCCTGTTTTTACGCCGATTGTCAACCGTTGAGCCGGGCAAAGTCCAATTTTACCGTGGATTTCCTGCAATCTTTTGCCAAAGTTTCCCGTGAATCCTCAGAAAAAGTCAGCTTTGTGCTGTCGATGGCTTTGTTTCCTTTCCCCTGCGCTTAACCTTTCTGTAGGTATCCTGCCGGCAGGCTGATCTGGATGAAGGTTTCTTGATGGGATTGATCGCTGTTTCTTCCCACTCTGTTTCAACATGAAATTTTCGCAAACAAAAAGGACATGACCGAAGTCACATCCTCGATTGAAATTCTGATCCACTTTCTGTCTGCGGACAGACTGCCTTATCCTTTTCAATTTCAGCGGCAAGGCTAGAAAAGCTTATTCCGCCGAGAGATTGGAGCACACAAAGATCTGCGGCTTCCGGCTCAGCTTCAGCTGACCCTTTTCAACGATCACCGGCTGATTGTCGATCAGATTAACAAATTCACCTTCAATTGTCGCCAATGGAAGATCCCCTTCCAGACCGCGAACATTAAAGATGCCAAAAACCCGGGTGTCTTCGCATTGATATTCGCAAACCAAGACTTCCTGTGAGTTATCATGCAGAACAAACTGCCGATGCGCACCCATGAAGTCCATGCGGCGAATTTCATTCAGACGGTGGATCAGGGCTTCATAAGCCGGATCCCGCTGTGTCCAATCGACCAGATCCTTCGTAAACAAGCTTGGCTGATGCGTATTCCAGGCTTCCTGTCCGGCATAGACAAACGCTGTGCCCTGCACAAAGAACGAATACCCCACCCAGTTCAGGATTTTATCGTGATCCTGCGTATAACTGGCAATCCGCGGCTGATCATGATTTTCCAGAAACCGCAGCTTCAGGAAATTGGCCGGATAGCGCCATTGCTGATCACGGACAGCCTGCTTGTATGGCTGCAAAGAAGTTTTTTCAGATACCGCCGCTTTGAACTGATCATAGATGTCATAATCATATAAGCAGTCAAACGCCGTATATAATTCACTGTCGGTTGCCACCTCAAAGCCTTCTGAACGCAGGGCGCGGATGAATTCCGGCTCCACGCTTTCCGCCAGCCAGAAATGATCCGGATTGATCTTCGCCACAGCTTCTGCCGCCTGCTGCCAGAACGAAACCGGCACCAGACTGGCCACGTCGCAGCGATAGCCGTCGACGCCCAGCTTTGCCCAGTAACAAAGCATATTGATCATTTCCTCTCGCAGAGCCTCACAGCTATAATTCAAATCGAGGATATCGGTCCAATCCCCAACCCGGTTGCCAAAGTTGCCGTCTGGCTTATGATAATAATATTCCGGATGCGTTTGGGTAAACGGATGGTCATACGCCGTATGATTAATCACAATGTCGATCATGATCTTCATATGATGATCATGCACTGCCTGAATCAACTGTTTGAAGTCTTCCAGCGTTCCATATTCCGGATTGATCGCCCAGTAATCTGAAATTGCATACGGACTGCCCAGATCGCCTTTGCGCTGCTGGACACCGATCGGATGAATCGGAAGCAGGTAGAGGTAATCAAACCCCATCGCGGCAATGCGGTCCAGATCCTTTTCAACCTCACGGAAAGTCCCGGATGGAGCATAATTGCGGACAAAGACCTGATACAGACTCAAGCTGCGGTCTTTTGCCGTCGTTCGCTTTGACATGCCTTGTTCCTCCTAATGATTGATCGCAATTCCGGTTTCTTGATCAAAGAAATGCAGCTTCGTCACATCCATCGCCAGCTTGATTTCATCCCCGGCCTTGACATCGACGCGGGAAGATACCTTCGCCAACAGCTCCTGCGGTCCAAAATGCCCGTGGAGAATAAATTCATGACCCAGCAGCTCGCAGACTTCCACTTTGAAATCAAACGGGGTGTCCGGGAATGCTTCCGCCACAATGCCTTCATAATGAATATCTTCCGGGCGGATGCCCAGCACGATTTCCTTGCCGATATATGGCTTCAGATCATCCTTGAACATTTCCGGAATGTTGAAGCTGCGGCCGTCAATTTCAATTTTGCCTGCTTCTTTGCATACTCCGTTTAAGAAGTTCATGGCCGGTGAGCCAATGAAGCCCGCGACAAACATGTTGGCCGGATAGTTGTAAATCATTTTCGGCGAACCGATCTGCTGGATATAGCCGTCTTTCATGACGACAATCCGGGAAGCCATCGTCATCGCTTCGGTCTGATCATGGGTAACATAAATTGTCGTGGCGCCCAGGCTTTCATGCAGCTTGATGATTTCCGTACGCATCTGCACGCGCAGCTTCGCATCCAGATTACTCAACGGTTCATCCATCAGGAAGACTTTGGCGTTGCGCACGATCGCGCGGCCTAAGGCAACACGCTGGCGCTGACCGCCGGACAGCGCTTTCGGCTTGCGCTTCAGATACGGCGTGATTTCCAGAATTTCCGCCGCATGCCGGACACGCTGATCAATTTCTTCTTTCGGCATTTTTTTCAGTTTCAGACCAAAGGCCATGTTGTCATACACCGTCATGTGCGGATACAACGCATAGGACTGGAAGACCATCGCGATGTCACGATCTTTCGGCAGCACGTCGTTCATCTTCTGCCCATCAATGTAAAGCTCGCCGGAAGTGATTTCTTCCAGACCGGCGATCATCCGCAGCGTCGTCGACTTGCCGCAGCCGGAAGGTCCGACAAAGACGATAAATTCTTTATCCTCAATATCCAAGTTAAAGTCAAATACCGCCTGCACCTTATTGTCATAAATCTTGTTCACGTTCTTTAATTGTAAATTTGCCATAAGCTTTCCACCTCTGATTTGATTATATCGGTTTTCTTCATTTCTTTCCTGTGCACAATGCACAAATCTCATTATTTTATTTTCATCTCTGAACTCTTTATTAGATCGACTATCCTCCGACGCTTTCCTTTTCAGGGAAGCACAGAGGATCAGCGAATGGCGTTTTCCTTGATCAGCGTGCAGAAGTAAAGCAGCTGAGCGTTGTGGTAATCGCGGATATCCAGACCGGATTGTTCAATAAATTTCTGCAGCCGATAATTGACGGTATTGCGGTGCAGATACAGCTTCTGGGCAACCCGGCTGGCATTCAGCCCGGTGCTGACAAAGGCTTTGGCCGTGGCCATCGCCTCGAAGCTGACCTCGTCGAAATAGTGTTCGGCCAAAGCGGTCAGCTTTGGTTCACGGTTCAGATAAGCTAGGATCACCGCCTCCGCCAACATCAGGCAGCGGCCTTTTTTATGTCGGTGACAGAAGTTCAGTGCAGCCTCGGAAAGGGTATCTGAGCAATGCGTGATCAGGATCGTGAGCGGCTGATGCAGATCATCGCTTAAGATCGGAAGCAGTGAATCAAACAATGTTTTTAAATCCGCTTCACTGCTGATCACCCCGCGTCCGGCTTCCGTCAAATACAGCTCATATGGAGCGCCGAGATTTTCGGTTAAAACGGTTTCCAGAATCGACTGATCGACCGGATGATCCGCTAAAAATAAGGCATAGCTTTCCATATCATTCCAGCACGTCCAGCACGACGGATTCAAATGGACGCAGGATCAGCTTGGGCGGTTGGGGATGACTGTCAGGATAGCTGCTTAACAAACAGCGGACATGCCGGGCGGGAATCGTATATTCCGTATCCTTCCCGGTAAAATTGCTGACAACAAAAATGGTTTTTCCAGAGTTAACCCTTCGGTAGGCAAAGACGTCCGGATGATCTTCATCCAGAAGCGCAAATTCACCCTCAATGAACACCGGCTTGTATTCCGCTGACTTTCTCAGTTTCAGCACCGCCCGGTAGTGATTCAAAATGGAATCGGGATCTTGATCCTGCGCTTCGACATTGATCGCGCGGTAGTTGCCGTTAACCTTACTGACCGGCGTCTGCGTGGAAAACCCGGCGTTGGGGGCGGCGCTCCATTGCATCGGGGTGCGGGCGTTATCCCGCGAAGTTCTCCGGAAATGATCCATCAGCACCGCCAGCGGATATTGATCCTTGACGCCCTCATATAAATTTTTGACCCACACGTCCTGAAAATCGGGAAGTTCGGTGTAGTCCACGTTGGTCATGCCGATTTCTTCACCGTTATACATAAACGGCGTGCCGTACATCAAATACAGCGTGTTGCAGAGCATCTTGGCGGAAGGCTTGTGATAATGCACAGGATCGCCGTATTGACTGACAACCCGCGGATGATCGTGATTCAGCCAGTAAACCGGCAGCCAGGCGCGCTCGTGCAGACCGTCGTACCAGGCGGCAAACGTTTTCTTCAGGGCGATCACGTCGGTTTTCACCTGTTCTGGGAAACTGACGGTTCCAGCGCTGATCCCGTTCGCCCAGCAATGATCAAACGTGAATACCATGTTGAACGCTCCGGTTTGCGCGTCGGCATAGTTCAGCGCCATATCCGGGGAGGCCCCGCCGCCGACCTCGCCGACGGTCACAATATCGTAATGCCGCAGAACTTGATCCTTCAATTCATCCAGATAATCAAACAGCGCCGGCAGATTGGAAAACTTCGACCAGTCCGGAGCGTTGCCCTGGGCATCCAGCGGCATCGTGCTGTCCTCAAAGCGCAGATCCTTGGCCAAATGTGCGACGGCATCGACGCGGAAGCCATCGACACCCTCGTCCAGCCAGAAGCGGGCCACTTCCATCATGCGTTCTCTAAGCTTGGGTTCCGCCCAGTTGAGATCCGGCATTTTCTCTGAAAAAATCTTCATATAATATTCGTCGGTCGCTTCATTGTAGCACCAGGCGGAATCGGAGAAAAAGCTCGACCAGTTGGTCGGCGGAATCCGCTGGCCCTGCGCGTTGATCCGGCCTTTTTTCCAGATATAATAGCTGTGTTCTTCACTTTCTTGATTGCGGCGGGCTTCGATAAACCAGGGATGTTCATCCGACGTGTGATTGAGCACAAGATCCAAAATGATCCGCAATCCGCGCTGATGGGCTTCCTGAATCAGTTCGCGAGCGTCATCCAGCGTACCGAAGATCGGATCGACGGCATAATAATCGCTGACGTCATAGCCATTATCATCCATCGGCGACTTGAAAAACGGACCGATCCACAACAGATCGACGCCCAGGGCTTTCAGATAATCCAGCTTGAGCGTAATGCCTTTCAAATCGCCGATGCCGTCCCCATTGGCATCATAAAACGTGCGTGGATAAATCTGATATCCAACGGCTTCTTTCCACCATGTTTTCATTTCTGTTTTCTCCTTGCTTGGGTTCGATAGGTCAGATCAGAAAGCTCCGCCTGACCTTTGCCGACGACGCTGAATCCCGGCTTCACGCTGAGGAATCCGTCGTAGTTATTGTGATTGTAACCGGATATGTCGATTACATTGTTGATTTTTTTATAATCGCGGCCATCTTGGCTGACGTAAAATCTCAGGTATAGCTGCTTCAGCTCCATCCTCAGCCAGAGCTGTTCACCTGTCCCTTCGTGTCTTGCCAGCACCCGATTGTGACGGATGATGCTGATGCCATGGGCATCGGCCAAAATTCCGGCACAGTGTTCAGGATTGTAGAAACAGCACAGTCCGGCTGAAACTTCCCCCTGCAGCTTCACGTGAACGTCGATCTGGAAATCATCTTCATTCACCGTCATGAGTAACGGCTCGCTCTCGCCCAGCGTCCAGCCTCGTCCCCGCATGCGCAGGGTGTCGGAAGCAACTTGGAACCGGGTTAAATCATGGTTTCGGAAGCTGCGCAGCATCCATGGAATCCCATGACTGAAATCAAACTGAACCGTTTGCGGCAGAGCCGCGGTTGTGACCGGATGGGCGGGATCGACGTAAAACCAACCGTTTTCATCAAAGCAGACTCGTTCGATAAGCATCTGCCTTCCCCAAAGCAACCGATCTTTGCGGTAAGCATGATAAACAAGATAAGCGTTGCCTTCGGGATCGTCAATCAGCGTGCCATGGCCTTTGCAGTGCCAGGGTTCGCTGCGGCTGCGGCACTGCAGGACGGGATCATAGGGAGAAAATTCCCAGGGGCCCTCCAGGCTGCGGCTGCGGGCCGAAACAACGCGATGGCCGGTGGCCGGCCCGGCTGTCCCGCCGGTCGCAAACGTGTAGTAAAACCAGCCGCCGCGGCGGCAAAGCTTCGGTCCTTCCATAAAATCGCCTTCTATGTCTTCGCGGCTGTCTATCTGATAAACAGGAAAAACCATCTCCGGTTCGCTGATTCGCTGAAGTCCGTCATCACTCAGCTTCACGCGCATGCCCCGGCCTAAAAACAGATAACGCTGGCCTTGATCATCCACCGCATGACCGGGATCGATATAATCCGGGATATCCAGCGGCAAAGGCTGGCTCCAGGGACCTTCGATATGATCGGCCCAGGTAACCCAGTTTTCCTGCTCCGCGTAAAAATAAATGTAGAAGCGTCCCTTTACTTCAACCAGATCCGGCGCCCAAATGTCATAATCAAAGTCGTTGAAGCAGTGGGTGACGAAATCCCAGTGAGTCAGATCCGAGGAATGCAGCAGTGTCAGACAGGGACGATACTGCAGCGAGGAAAACGTCAGATAATATTCCGAACCCACCCGCAAAATCGAGGGATCGGGATAATCCCCCGGCAGGATCGGTTCCAGGATTTCAGTCCGCATGTTCTTTCAGGCGCTGAAATTCAGCCTGAACCCACAGGCTCATGCCGCGTACCTGACTTTCAAAATACGCCTTCCCCTGTTCGCCTGTCGCCTCGGTGACCGACAGGGAGCTGGCAATGCCCAGATCCTCACGCTCCAGTCCAACATTGGCCTGTTGATTAACCTGGGCGAGAGAGAGCGCCAGCATCATCGCTGTTTCGTAGCCCCCGGCATGATCGCTGATCCGATATTCCGGCTTGTCCGCTAGTTCAAACTCCATCGACGTCAGAACGGGTTTGCCCAGCGGGGCAAAATGATCGCGCACCTGATCCATGATTTGTTGCTGGATCGGCGGATTGTGACCGCTGATCAAAACGACCAGTTGGGCTCCGCGGTCAAAGTAATTGCCGCAGGCTTGGATCAGCAGTTCGGTTAACAACGGCAGCGGAATTTGATAAAAACTGCCCGGCAGCTTCATTCCGGCAAAGCCATCCATGCCATAACCGATCCCCTGCGGTCCTTCAATATCGACGTCGGCCGCAAAGTGAATCGCCGGCATCACCACGCCGCCGATCTTCCGAGCTACCGCTTCGCATAAGACCGCGGCTTTGATCGCATCGCAGCCCAAGGGATTCTGACGGCCGTGCCATTCCAGTGTCCCTAAAGGCTGATAGACCACCGGAAAGTCGTCCAGCCGTTTTATCAGCTGTCCCGGGCGCAGCTTCTCCACCTGAACTTCACTGCTTTCTTCTTTCGGGATTAACGAGTCGATTAATTTTTTATCGTACTGCATCTTCGCACCTCATTTCCTTAACGCGGAGGCACTGTTCAGCAGTGCCGCATCCTCCCAGCCGATCAGCGTGATCTGATTTTCACGCAGACTTTGCCGGAAAACGGGATCCTTTAAAAACTGATAATCGCCGACGCGCACTCTCCAGTCCGGGGCAATCGCCTTGAGTTCTGCACTTTCGACCGCAGGATGCGTGAAAAATTCACTGACGCCCTCCGGCAGATGCGCTAACATGGCCAAATAGCTGTCGCGGATGGAGGCATAGGTATGGCGGTCATTCGGGAAACGATCACTGTTGGGATTGAGATAGTCGATGATCGCAATTCCATGCGTATCTGCATAGGCGACGGCTGCCGCGGTCTGCGGATGAGTTTGGGCCTTCGCTCGAGCCAGACGGAAGCTGAATCCTTCTTCCTGGCAATACTTTAAGGTTTCGATCAGATGGTTCTGCAGCGTCAGCATGTGATTATCCAGATGGGTAAACGGAATTCCCTGCTTCCGCAGCCATTGAACCTGAGCCTGCATTTCCCGCATCAGATCCTCTGAATTGGCCTGATGCAGCACGTCCTCAGTGCGGTGAAAGAAATAACCTTCCTCATCCCGCAGGGAAGCAGCCTGTGAACTCATCGGCCCCCAACGGTAATTCTCCCATTCCGCGGTATGCGCGACGTGCAGACCGACGTGAATTTCCGGATGTTGATGACACAGCGCCGCTGCTTCCTTGGCCCATGGGCAGCAGGCCATTAAGGTCGTGGAATGGATGCAGCCGGATTGAAACAGATCCAGCACTGCCATGTTGGCGCTGTGGCACATGCCGAAGTCATCGGCGTTGATGATCAAATATTTACGCATGTGTAACCTCCTGCAGACTCAGACCCCTTGCCTGCACTGTTCCTTTTTCAACCAGGAAGCCGGCCGCACCGCAGGAATAGGTGCTGTCATGACAGATTAAACAGACTTCCCCATCCATGCTGACTTTCAGCTGATCAGAAAAGGCTTCAAATTTCATCGCGACTTCCTGATCCGCGGCATAGGCGAAGTCACACTCTGCGAGAATCTGCACGTCCCGATCCTTGCGGCACACAATCCGCAGCTTCTGGTCTTGCAGCACTGCCGCATAGTAGCGCTGCAGACCCGTCAGGCGCAGCACCAGACCGGCCGTTTTCTGAAGGGTTAAGATTAAGGTGGAGGCGATGCTGAGGTGGTGCCAGTCCTGATTGCCGATATATACTAGACCGTTATCTTCCGTATGGGAAAGACAGAATGTAGAGAGATGATCGACCGTGCTGCAGCGGGTGCTGTCGGTAAAGGCCCGATACCAGCTTGGCACAGCCCGACCGGTTGTATAGTTGGGACTCATCGTCGAAATCTCCGTATAGGTCAGCGCTGGTTCTCCGCCATGATCGAGATGATGCACAAACAGCGGCTGCCCTTTGACAAGCAAGCCCATCCGACAGATCGGATAACCGCGGCCAGGCGGAAGCGGCCAGTTCAGCGATTGTTTCCCATCTATGAGAATGAGATCCGACTGAAAGCGTTCTACTTGTTCTTCTGCATTGAAAAAGTCGACAAACAGCGTGACCTCAGTCAATCCGCCAGACTGCACCTCGCCATAGATGCGCTGTCCCCAATACAATAGCGGAGAAGCGACCAAGGCATAACCGCCAGCTTTTTCATGAAGCAGATCATAGAAAACCTCAGTTCGCCACTCCATCATTTTTCCTGCTTGAGGAATCAGTTCAATTCCAGGAACCCGGTTTACCGTTGTTCCCTGGAACGCTTCAAAGCCATGCGTGCAGCCAGGAAACAGAAAGGCGTAGCGCGGCCACAAGCTTTGTGTTTTTTCATGCAGCTGCCGGGCATCCGTGATCAGCTGCTGAGCCACCGTGCTGGCGTTTTCAATCGTCGCACCGCCCTCCGCACTGACAACCCACATTCGTTCATTCACCTGGGAGCGCAGAAACGCATGCCGATCCAGGTTTTCCAGGCCTAAGCGAATGGCTTCGATGCAGCCGACATTTCCAGCGTTGCAGTCGGTATCATAACCCGCCGAAGTTGCAATGCTGATGGCTTCCAGAAAATCATCGTGATCCAGGATGCAGCTCATGACAATGACCAGAAAATTCGTAACGATCGGACAGTTGCCGCCATAACGGGAGTATGGATGACAGGCTTCAATCTGATCCCGGGCCTGCCGCCAGTCCGTGCTTTCCTCACAAACTTGGATCATCCATTCTACGAGTTCATTGACCTGAGGATCGTTAACGATTGTATTGGCTTTGCGCATGGCCTGCCGGATATCCTTTTCCTGAAACACCACGGCTTCCAGAACCGCGATCCAGGCCGCCATCGAAACCGCAATGCCGTCATGGCTTACTTTCGCCGCCGCCGCGGCCATCGTCCGGGCTGTTTCCGGATATCCCAGATTGATCAGTCCCCAGCCGTCAATAAAAATCTGACTGCCGATCTGTTCGGCGACTGTTTTTCCATTATAGGCAACGGATCCGCTGTCCGGCGCGTCAATGCCTTCCTTTAACCGCAGATAAGCAGTATGTTCAGTCGAGCGAAACAACCCGCCCCACCAGAAAATCGTTTTTTCCTCGATCACCTTATTCAGCCAGTGAAGTCCGATCTGTCTGCTTTCCAAAGACGAGGGCATGCCGTTTTCCCGCAGCGCCTTCACAAACGTGAACGTCCCGGAAATATCATCATCTACTTCAATGATCGAAGATCCCACCTGGGAATGCACATAGCTGCGGATCTGACCGAACTGTTCCTGAATCCGCGCATAACTCCAGCCCTCGACCGGGCGGCCAAAATAAACACCGATGATCTTGCCTAAAACGCCGGCATAAACCGCGTCTTCCAGCTTCCTCATTGTTCTTCCTCACGATTGAGATGGGTGTAGAGTTCTTCCAGAAACCCGTCTTCGTCCAATTCACAGGCAATCGCATGATGCCCCTTTGACAGCGGCTGCCATGCGGTATAGCTGAGTGTTCCGCTTTTCATCAAATCGACGCGCATCTGTCCCCGCTGTACCTGAACTAATTCCGGGCGGAAAGCATAGGCCGCGGCCATCGGATCATGATAGCTGTATCCGTCAAACCGCTCAAACCAGACCTCGGACATCGCTTCGATCAGTTCACGATACTTCCCCTTGACATGGGTTTTCAGATAGTCCGGCGAATGGTGCAGTTTATACGTCACATCGCAGGGATAAATGATGAGTTCCGGAATGTCTGCATCCAGCACAATCTTCGCGGCAATTGGATCGCACAGCACATTCCAGTCCAGCCGGCCGACAAAATCCGGATGATTGTCCACTTTGCAGCCCATGATGATCACCCGTTTTAACAAGCAGGCAATTTCCGGATCCAGTGTGAACAGCACGCCGAGGTTGGTCAACGGCGCAACGCTGATCAGCGTCACCTCATGCGGATATTTCAGCACGGTCTGACGGATGAAGTCCACTGCGGATTTCTCCGACACCGACCCTGTGGGGCTAAAGCGCTCCAGCACCCGTGCTTGAGGACAGCTTGGCTGTAATTCTTCATAGGCAATCGGCTTGCTAATGCCACTGTGCACGGGTACGGTTTTCCCGCTGCGATCAACAAACAGCTGGCACAGGGCCGCGCGTTTTTCCGCTTCCCCGCTTACCGTCGTAATCCCTAATAACTCGCATTCCGGATGATTCAGCAAATAGCCCAACGCAAACGCGTCGTCGATATCGCTGCCGATATCCGTATCAAAAATGATTTTTTCCATCGTTTTTTCCTCTCTCACGCAAAAAAAGAGAACTTAAGTGGTTAAACCTAAGCTCGTTAGGATTTGATTGCTCCTTCGGTCATGCCTTTGATAATATGCTTCTGCGCGAACAAAAACAGGATCAGCATCGGCAGAATCGCCAGGAAAGTGGACGTCAGGATCATATCCCAGCGCTTGGTATACGCGCCGACAAAGTTGGATACCGCCAGCGGCAGCGTCTGAATCGCATTGCCTTTGCCTAGCACCATCAATGGCAGCAGGAAGTCGTTCCAGATCCAGATTCCGTTAAGAATGATGACCGTCACAATGATCGGCTTGAGCATCGGCAGAATGATATAAGCAAAGACCTGCCACTTGCTGCATCCGTCTATCGTCGCCGCTTCTTCAATCTCATACGGGATTCCCTTGATAAATCCGCAGAACATGAAAACCGACATCGACATGCCGAAACCCGTGTACGCAAAGATTGCGCCCGGATAGCTTCTTAACAACGGAATGTTGAGAAACGTCCCCAATTCCTTAAACCAGGATACCAGCGGATACATGACAACCTGAAACGGGATGACCATCGCCGCGACAAACATAAAATAAACCAGCGTGGAAAAGCGGCTTTTATGCCGGACTAAGACCCAGGCGGCCATTGTCGCAAACAGAACGATCGTGATCAAAGAACCGACGGTGATAATCGTACTGGAAATAAACGCCGAAGAATAATGAACCGTCCGATCGGTAACTACGGCTTTGATGTTCTCAAATAAAACGCCCCAATCGCTCGGCAGTCCTAACGGATTCAGCACGATATCGCCGCTGTGCTTGGCTGAGTTGATGACCACCAGAACAATCGGTGAAATATAGAGAAGGAACACGCAGATCGCAAAAACCTCCAGCAGCACCAGGTGCCATTTTCTTTTTGTCATCAGGATTCAATCTCCTTTCGTTTGGTAATCGACGTCTGAATTACGGAAACCACGACCAGAACCACAAACAGCATAACGGCGCGGGCCTGGCCCTCAGCCATCAGGTTGTTGACGGAAGCGGTGTTGTAAATGTTGACGGAAATCAGCTCTGTGGCCTTGATCGCCTGTCCCTGCCAGAGCATCGACGGGCCGCCGTTGGTCAGCGACATGACGACGTCATACGATTTAAAGCTGCTGCTGAGGGTTAAGAACAGCGCGACGGTAAAGGCCGGCATGATCATCGGAATGGTGATGTGGCGCAGCCGCTGCCAGGCGTTCGCGCCGTCGAGATCGGCGGATTCCAGCAGCTCCTTCGGCACATTCTGCAAAGCCGTGTAATAGATCATCATGATATAGCCGGCGTACTGCCAGGTTCCCGCGATGACCAAGGCCAGCACTGCCAGCTTTGGATCGGTCAGAAAGAAGGTGTTCGCCAAGAGCGAAATACCGTAGTTCTCACCGATGCTGATCAGGACATTGTTGAAGATGAACTGCCAGATGTAGCCCAGAACAATACCGCCGATCAAGTTCGGCAGGAAGAAGCCGGTTCGATAAATGTTCCTCCCCTTAATCTTGGAAGATACCAGCAAAGCCAGTGAGAAAGCCACAACGTTGACCGAGATGAAGTTGATCAGCGCAAAGACAATCGTGATCATCGATGAATATTGGAAACGAATATCCTTAATACTGTTGATATAATTCTGCAGACCTACGAAATCAAATCCGCTCTGCGTAATACCGGTCCAGTTGGTCAGAGAAAAGTAAATTCCCATAAAGAACGGAACGGCAATGACCAGCAGAAAGGACAGCAGCGCCGGCGCCAGAAACAACATGTACGTCAACCGATCCGCCCTCTTTCGGGAAGTCAGCGTTTTCTTTTTTGCAGCCATGGAACATTCCCCTTTCTTAAAGAAAAGAGGGCAGACGAGTTCCGCTCGCCTACCCCCTCAGCCTACTTGTTCTTATTTTCCCAATGTTGCGATGGCATCCGCAAACATCTGGATGAATGTTGCTTTGTCAATATTGCCTAATGCAAACTGACCATAGATCGGACCTAAGGTATTCATATTGAATCCATCCGGCAGGGAATACTGGTTGGTGAAGCTGTAAGCCGTACCGCCCTGTTCAATCCAATCCGCCAGCGCTGAAGACAGCGGGCCCGTTGGACGATGCGTATTGTTTTCAAATGCAGAAACCAGACCGACTTCTTCCGTCATCATCTTCTGGCCTTCTTCGCTGAAGCACAGATCATTCAAGAATTTCTTAGCCAGATCCAGATTCGCGGAATCTTTATTCAGGCAGTACCAGGAAGGCGCGCCCGCAAACAGTCCGTTTGTCTCTTCAGCGCCTAAAGGAGCATGTGGCGCAAAGCCCATTTTGAATGTTCCGCCTGCTTCAAGAACCGGCTGATCAGCCCATGTTCCCTGATGCAGGAAAGCATATTTTCCAGCGCCGAATTCCGCCATCTGTTCATCATTGGAATTGACGGTCAGCATCTTCTTATCTGTGTAGTTAAACAGCAATTCAACCCAATCAGCATAGGTGGACAAACGCGCTGCGTCCACTTCACCCTTTAACGCCATATCTGTAACGGATGTATCGTCATAAGCCAAACCGGATGACAGGTAACCCGCAAAGTTATGATTGCCTAAAACCCAAGTTGAACCTTCAGCACTAACTAAGGAAACAACTGCAGTCAGACCCAGTTCATCCTTCATGCCGTCAATTTTAGCAAACGCTTCTTCATAAGCCGGCAAATTCGTCAATGTCTTCGGATCCACACCTGCTTTTTCCAGAATTTCTGCGTTGTAAGCTAAGCCATAGCCTTCAACCGCAACCGGATAGCCGTAAACTTTGCCGTCCTGGACAAATTCATACTGTGTCTGATCGACCCAAGCTTCGCCATCCATCGGTTCCATGATGTCCTTATACAGATTATAGCCTGTGATGCCTTCGATGACGAAGATATCCGGCGTTTCCCCCGCATTGATATCCGCTTTCATCGCCGCGCCGTAATCACAGCTGCCGGTGCAGGTTTTTACGACAACCTTCACGCCGTTGTCGGCGCCCCACTTTTCTGCATAATCCTGCATCGGCGTGGTAACTTCCGCTTTGTTCTGATAAACGATTAACGTTTTGGCTGCGTCTGTGCCGGAATTTCCTCCGTCATTTCCGCTTCCTCCGCCATTGCTGCCGCAGGCTGACACAGTTAAAGCCATGGCCAGCATCGCGGCTAACGCTACTAATTTCTTCATACGATGATTTTCCTCCTTCGTACCTTTCTTCTTTAATTATAATTGTAAGCGTTTGCATATTCAACCCCAAGGAGTTATTTTTGCTTTCAAAACATAATCTTATCTACCTTGTCAGTCAAAATTTCCTGAAAACATATCCGTTCTTTTCAATGTAAGCAAATCCTTTTTTTCTCATTTCATAAATTCAGAGTCCGAACATTCCCATTGGTTCATCATCTCTCCCCGCAAGGTCTTCACCCCCTGAAATGCATGCCAGCACCCGTTCAGCTGCAGGGATTTTTCCGCTTTTCGGCGCGTCAATGTCAAATGATGAAGCGTGACATCCAGTTTGATTTCACTGCCGTCAAACAGTTCAATCCAGCGGGTCGCAAAACCTTGCCACGAAGGAGGAACATGGATATTCAAGGTCAGCGTGCGGGTGATCGGGTTCATCTTCATCCCCGCCAGCATCTCGATCAGCGCCGACGCCGCGCAGGCACTTTCCCACGGCCGCTGCCCGCCGGAATACCCGATCATCGTTTTTTCCTGCAGTTGATAATATTCGCAAAACAAGCCGAACGGCGACGCCATTTTACCTAAATCGTCACAGACTTCCAGCATCGCTGGATCTTTTAGCTGACACAGCGCGCTCAGCAGCATCGCCGGCATCATTCCTGTGCAGCGATCCTCCCGATTCCGGCTTCGATACGGTCTAACCGCCTCCTTCTTCACCCGTTCAACCCCAGATCGGCCCAAGCGTTTCCACGGCTCATTCATATTGATCCAGTAGGGCATTAACAGCACGTCGCTGATCCAGTCCGGCTGGGATTGACTGATCTGAAAATACTGTCCTTCCTGACAATAATTCTGTTTCACAAGCGCTTCGCTCACCTGTGCTAAGCGTTGTTCAAACAAGGCCGCGTCGGCATTTTGATTCAGCTTCTCTGCCAGCTCCGTCATCCCCTGACAGTTTTTCAGATAGAGAAAACAGGAATCGGTGAAATCCGCTTCCTTACCCAGTCCGCTGATATGCACATAGGTTTCATCCCCGCTGCCGGAAAGCAGCGAAGCTTCAGAAAGCGATTGACACAAAACGTTATAGCGCAGAAGCGGATACGCCTCAGCCGCAAAGTCGAGATCCTGAGTGAGCTGAACATAATCCAGAACAAACAGATTGATATAGCTGGGCAGTTCCGTCTTCTCCCATTCCGTTGACATCGGTGGAAAAGGCTGCTGCGCAAAAGACCGCTGCGGCGTTATCGGATCATAGGCATTTTGAATTCCAAATTGACTTTCAAAGTCGAGATATGTCTGACAGATCCGCTTCATTTCCGAATGATTTAAACATTGCTGATGAAACCGGAAAATCCCATATTGATCCCGGATGTAATTCATGGGATAGATAAAACTTTGCGCTAAACCTGCTCCATTCGCAGCCGTCACAGCCTGAATCAGATCCTCCGTTCCCTGCAAGATTTTCACAAGCGGATCTGAAGGCAAGGCCCTCGGCGTCAGAAACCGATCCTGCTGCTTCCGTAAGCAGCGGCGCTGCAGTTCGTCACTTCTCAATTTTGCCAGCTGGGCTGCAGAAGCGGATGCGGCTTCCCGGTTCAAGCTCAGACAACTGACCAGTGAAACCGGATGATCCGGTTCAAGCTGAAGTCTGAATCCGGTTGGATCCACGCAAACCGGCGCATTGCACTGAACAGCCAGATAACGCGGCTTCCCCGCATAGCAATAAGCATTGGAAATATCCTGAAACAACCGGCGGGGCGCCCCCTGAAAGATCAGCTGTTCATCCTGAACCTGCACGAATTGATCTGGCTCGACTGAGGGCGCATACAGTTCGCTTTCCGGCTCCACCGGCGTACCTTCCCACCAGAGAAACTCACCATTGCGCGGGTCGGCTTCGATTCGGACACGCACTGCCAAAGCCGCGGTTGAGCGCAGGGTCCGTATCCAGACGCTGTCGCTGACAAATACCCCGTCCTCCACCCGCACCGAAGCCTCTCTTCCCTGACACAGCACATGATAGAATGCGCACTCCGCATCCGGCATGCCTGCCCTTTCTTCCGTCCACGGTTCTTGAGCCTCGATGGTAAAGCCAAAAGCCAGATTATTGCAGACATAATCCGGGCCGCTTACTGCCGCCACCGCCGTTTTGCTGCACGGATGGTCGGTCAGCACCGGTTTTCCATGACGCTGGATTTCTACACCCAGTCCGGCTGTGATCAATACCTGACCATTGCCGATCACATATCCATTTTCCAGCTTTGTATCCCTGTTCTTTTGCATGGTGCACTTCCTTTCTGCCAGCATGGCTTCTTCACCCAACCTCATGTTTCTGATTGATCGGTAATCCCTTGATCTCACCGGACTGTTTGACCCACTTCAAAACACGGTCATGAACAATCCTGACAGAATGAGCCATTCCCTATGCCTTTTATAGATCATACCATATTCAATTTGATCAGGAATGGAATTTCCGGGTTTTCTTCTGCCGCCGTCTTTCTTGGTTCAGATATTTCGCGATGCATCATCTGCTCTTCTGATCGTTCTTTCAGCAAATCCACAAAAAAATGAGCCGACATTGCATCAGCTCATTCTTCTTTATTCTGTGTTGTTCGCTCTTACAGTTCAGCGAAGTATTTGATTGTACGAACCATCTGGCTTGTGTAGCTGTTTTCGTTATCGTACCAAGAAACAACCTGAACCTGATAGGTTTCGTCATCAATCTTTGTAACCATGGTCTGTGTTGCATCAAACAGAGAACCATAAGTGATACCGATGATATCGCTGGAAACCAGTTCTTCTTCAGTATAACCGAAAGAAGCGTTAGCCGCAGCCTTCATGGCAGCATTGATGCCTTCTTTTGTGACGTCTTTGCCCTTAACAACCGCAACCAGCAGAGTTGTTGAACCTGTCGGAACCGGTACACGCTGAGCCGAACCGATCAGCTTGCCGTTCAGTTCTGGAATAACCAGACCGATCGCCTTCGCAGCACCTGTGCTGTTTGGAACGATGTTGATGGCAGCCGCGCGGGCACGACGCAGATCCCCTTTGCGCTGAGGGCCGTCCAGAGTCATCTGATCGCCTGTGTAAGCATGAACTGTGGTCATGATACCGCTGACGATTGGAGCATATTTGTTCAATGTGTTCGCCATTGGAGCTAAGCAGTTTGTCGTGCAGGAAGCAGCGGAAATAACTGTGTCTTCCTTTGTCAGAACGTCTTCGTTAACGCCGAAGACAACGGTCGGCAGATCGTTTCCAGCAGGAGCGGAAATAACGACTTTCTTAGCGCCAGCTTCGATATGAGCGGAAGCCTTCGCTTTCGATGTATAGAAGCCTGTGCATTCCAGAACAACATCGACACCCAGTTCACCCCAAGGCAGTTCTTTCGCATCAGCCTTAGCATAGATTTCGATTTCATGTCCGTCAACGACGATTGAAGATTCCTTCGCTTCAACGGTATGGCCTGTGAAAGGGCCCTGAGCTGAATCATATTTCAACAGATGAGCTAACATTCTAGGGCTTGTCAGATCGTTGATGGCTACAACTTCATAACCTTCGGCAACAAACATCTGGCGGAAAGCAAGACGTCCGATGCGTCCAAAACCATTAATCGCAACTTTTACTGTCATTTTATAGACCTCCTTATGACACGACTTAATTATAGTGTTTAAGGCGTTAAATGTCAATTGTGAATGACTTCACTTAGCCATTTTCACGATTGCTTTACAATTTTTTGATTCCCAAGTATTGACGGGCTGAATTCTGGCATACTGTAAAAGGAAAGGAGTCTTCTCCATGACCTTAATTCCTACGATTATTGAACAGTCCGCCCGCAGCGAGCGGGCTTACGATCTGATCTCCTGCCTGCTGAAAGAGCGGATCATCCTGCTGACCGCACCGATCGACGATACGGTATCCGGCAACCTGTGCGCCCAGCTTTTATATCTGGCCTCCCGCTCAGGTCAGGATATTCAGCTGTATATCAATTCCCCTGGCGGCAGCGTCAGCGCCGGTTTGGCGATTTATGATACGATGCGCTTAATTCGCTGCGATGTTTCCACCATCTGCATGGGCATGGCCGCCAGCATGGCAGCCGTTTTGTTAGCCGGAGGCACCCGCGGCAAACGCTTCGCCCTGCCCAACAGTGAAATCATGATCCATCAACCCTTAGGCGGTGTTCAGGGACAAGCCGCTGATGTGAAGATCGCCGCCGAGCATATTCTCCAGATCCGCCAACGGCTCAACACCCTGCTGGCAGCGGATACTGGCCGCAGCCTGAGGGAAATTTCCGAGGACAGCGATCGCGACCGGTATTTCAGTGCTGAGGAAGCGAAGAATTACGGCCTGATCGACGATCTGGTACACAAGCAGAAGTAAGTCTTTCCGCCTTCGGGCGGTTTTTTTGTTATTGACTCAGCTTTTTCCCAAGCTTTCCAGGAAACGAACGGCGGTTTACGCCTTCCGCAGCGATCTGGAAAGCAGCCTGATTTCAAGCCTTTTCCGCAGTTCTCTTATTTCTGTTTTGTTTTTCGCCGCTTGCTGGTTTTCCGCCTGAGGTTATGCTATTCTTATGATAATAAAAGACGGATATAAAATTGAAAACGAGGTAGGATAGAATGGAAAATCCCACTTTTAGAGTCAGTGAGTTCTTTAAAAAAACGGCCGAGGCGGTATTGCTTCAGCGGGATCTCAAATCATTTAAAACGGTGCTGAATGAAACACTGCTGTGCCGCGGCGTCGATCGGGAAACGGCGCTGGGTCGCGAAGATCTTCTGCTTTGGCTGAACCGCTATTACCGTCAAACTCCGCAGCCCGTTTCGCTGCATTGGATTCACATTGAGGTTGTGCGGAAGCAGCCGCGCCTGTGCGTTTTGTTCGCTGCTTTTCAGCTCGGCTATCCAGACCGTCCCGCGATCCGGATTCAGCTGCGTCTGGAAGCGGAAACGCCGCGGTTTTCGGTCCTGCTGCTGGATCTGGATCTGCCTTCAGCCTTAAAGCTGCCCAATGCCGGCGTCAGTGCTCCGCAGCCTTCATTTACAATGCTGGAAGCCGCGATCGATCAGGAAACGGTCGGTGTTTATTGGGAAGAGAACCTGCCGTTGTTCTATATCAGCTCCTCTTTGTTAAAAGCCTTGAACTTCACCTATGATGAATTTTATCTGCAATGTCAAGGACAACTGGATCTGCTTCTTTATCCCGACGACGTCGGCCCGGCTAAAGCCCAGGCCCGCCAAGCGCTTCAGCAAGCCAATCAATTTGAACTTACACTGCGTTTAACCCGCCGGGACCGTTCCGTTTTATGGCGGCAGTGCCGGGGTTTCCGCTTTTTGACCGATCAGGGACGAATCGCAGTGCTGATCTTTTTTTCCGACATTCAAGCGGCGATGCTTCGTCAGAGCGAACTGCAGTCAGAGCTGAATACTCTGCAGCAGCGAAATGCGGAAATGGCGATGCTGACCGATCATCTGCCCGGCGGTATTTGTCTGGTCCAGGTGGACGACGCGCTGACGCTGCTGTATGCGAATCTGCGGTTCTATGGGATTCTTCAGCGAAGTGCCGATCAGATCCGCAGCACCTTTCATAATGAACTAAGCCGGCTGATTCCAAAGGAAGATCACAAGCGTGTCCTGAGTCAGATCAAGGAAGCCTTTGCCGCTGGAAAACCGGGTTTGAAATTTCAGCTGCGGCTGAACGGCGGATCTGGTGTTCAGTATCTATTGATCTATGCCGCGTTTGCCCAAACCGGCAGTCTTCAGACAATCAACTGCGTAGTCGTGGACATCACCGCCGACAAGCAGCAGGCGCTCCAAAGTCAGGCCAACGACCAGCGGTTTCAGGTTCTTCTGGATCAAACGGGCTGCCTTTTATTCGACTACAATATCCGGAAAAATGAAATTATTGGAAGTCCGCGGACCTGCGAACGCTATGATTTTCCATCACAGCCGGCCAATCCTGAATTTTTCATTGAACAGGGTTATATTCAGCCGCAGTTCAGCGAAGCTTTTCTTATGGTCTTCAGTCAGCTGCGGCAGGGCGAGAATCATGCCGGCAGCCTGATCAAAACCCGAGGTCATGATGGAATCTATCATTGGACCCAGCTGACATTAACTGCGCTGCACAATGAATACGGATCCCAGGAGCAGGCTGTCGGCATTCTTGAAGATGTCACGCTGCAGAAGGACGCTGAACTGGCTTATGCCAAGGAACAGCAGTACCGCCAGGCAATCGCCGCCGGGGCCTGCTTAATGATCGAGATCAATCTCTGCGACAACCTTGTCGAAAAAATCAGCGGCGAATGGAGCTTTTTGATCAGCGAGGCCGTCCAGACCCCTTACGATCAATTTCAAAAGAACGTCGCCCGCCAGCAGATTCATCCGGATGAGCGGAAAGCCTTCCTTAAGACCTTCAGCCGGGAAGCGATCAAATCCGCCTACGGTCAGGATCAACGCGAGATCACGCTGCAGTACCGCCGGCTTTCGGAAAAACGCCAGATGGTCTGGGTGGAAACGACCGCGCATATTATTCAGGATCCGGCTACCGCGCATTTGAAAGTGCTGTTTTTTATCCGCAACATCGACAAGGAAAAGCGCCATGAACTGATTCTGCAGTATCAGTCCCAGCGGGATTCCCTGACCGGACTGCTTAACAAAGGCTCCACGGAGGCGCAGATTCAGTCTGTCCTGGAAAGTCATCCGCAGGCGCTGCATGCGCTTCTGATTCTGGATATTGATGAGTTCAAGCATATCAACGATACCTTTGGGCATCTCTATGGGGATCAGGTTCTGGCCCGCATCGCCCGGCAGATCCGCGAGGTTTTCCGCGCCGACGACGTATTAGGGCGGATCGGCGGCGATGAATTTGCGATCTTTATGAAAAACTGCCGAACGGAACAGATCGTCAAAGAGAAAGCAGAACAGCTGAGTCAGGCCGTCGCCGCCCTGTTTTCCGGCAGCATCTCCTGCAGCGTCGGCGTTTCTTTTTATTCCAAAGACGGCACTTATTTTTACAAGCTTTATCAAAATGCCGATATCGCCCTGTATCAGTCCAAACGCCAAGGGAAAAATCAGGTGCAGTTCTATCTGCCTTCGATGAAGCAGGAAAGCTGGAAGGTCAACAATACCAAGATTGACGATCAGCCGGACACGGCGCCGGATGTTTCGATCATCCCGGAGCTGGAGGAACATTTGACCTCACAGCTGCTGGAAGAGCTGAACGACGTGATCTATGTCAGCGACCCTAACACCTATGAGCTGCTGTTTATCAACCGCACGATTAAAGAGGATCTCAACATCATTGATGATTATATCGGCAAAAAATGCTATGCGGTGCTGCAGGGACGGGATTCCCCCTGTCCGTTCTGCACCAACAGCAAGCTGAAATTCAATGAGTATTATGTCTGGGAGCACACCAATGAATTGATGAACCGGGACTTCATCGTCAAGGATAAGCTGATTCAGTGGCAGGGCCGGACAGCGCGCATGGAATTTGCGATGGACATCGCCGAACACAATCATTTAAGTAAAGAGCTGTCGCTGCAGCTGGAACGCGGCAATGCTTTGCTGAGCAGTGTTCGCCGCATCGTCGTGGCTCAGTCCATGACCGAAGCCATAAAGCTTTGTCTTGCTGATATCGGTCATTATTATAAAGCGGAACGTACCCTGCTCAGCTTTACCGGCGAGTCCCATTCTCTGCATGAGTGGCCTGGGCCTTCGCTGTCGGGACTGGCTGAAACCTGGACGGCCTTGACAGCAACATTATTCGGACCAGATTGCGCCTATTTTCATACGCATTCCGATTTTGTGCTGCTGGATATGGATCTGATGAAGAGTCAGAATGCAGAACTGGCGCGCAGTTTTATGCGTCTGGGACTGCATTCTCTGCTGGCGGTTCCGCTGCTTTGCCAAGATCAGATTCTCGGCTGCTGCGTAATCATCAATCCGACAGCCCAGGGTCAGGATTTAAGCTTCGCCCAATCTCTGGCCACTTTCCTAGTCAGCGAACTGATGAAATATCAGGCGGTGGAAAAACTGCGGTTCATGAGTTACCGGGATCCGCTGACCGGCTTGTATAACCGCAATCAGTATGTTCAATTACTGGAAAACTGGCAGCAGAATCCGCCGGCTCAAGCGGGAGTTGCCGTCTTCGATGTCAATGGGTTGAAGGAACTCAACGAATTATATGGTCATCATTATGGGGATCAGGTTCTGGTCGAAGTCGCCCGCATTCTAAAGCTGCAAGCCTGTACCGATCAGCTGTTTCGTCTGGGCGGCGACGAGTTTATCGCAGTTTATGAAAAAATTACGCATGCCGACTTCCAGCAAAGTCTAGCCCGGCTGAAAAAAGCGTTCACGTTAATTCTCAACGGTGTTTCCCTGGGCGGCAGCTGGAGTGAGGATGAAGCGGACATCAACAGCCTGCTGAGCCATGCCAATCAGCTGATGATCATCGCTAAGCAAAATTATTATAAAACAACGGAAACCGTGACCAAGCATTATCATCCTCAATCCCTGCAGCGGTTAAAAGAAGCGCTCCAAGAAAATCGTTTCCTTGTCTATATCCAGCCGAAGGCGGATCTTAAAAGCGGGCGGATTCTGGGCGGCGAAGCTTTGATCCGCTATCTGCATCCGCAGCTGGGAATCATGCCTCCGTCACGCTTTGTGCCGGGCCTTGAAAAAGAACATCTGATCCGCATGATTGACTTCTTTGTACTGAATGAAGTCTGCCGCATTCAGCAGCGCCGTCAGCATGAAAGCAAAGACGCCGTTGTGCTCTCACTCAATTTCTCACGGATTACATTGTTGGAAGACAACATGGCGCTGGAAGTGGAAAAGATTCTTTCCCAATATGATTTCGATCCCGGCTTAATAGAAATCGAAATCACGGAAACGGTCGGCGAGCTGGAAAAAGCAACACTGCGTTCGATCATTCAATCGCTGAAACGGCTGCGGTTAAGAATTTCACTGGATGATTTCGGAACCAAATATACCAATCTGAGCCTGCTGACCGTCGCTGACTTCGATGTTTTGAAGCTGGACCGCAGCCTAATTCAAGGCCTGGCGGATTCTGCCCAGAATCAGATCATCGTCGCCAGTATCATTCAAATGTGTCACCAATTGGGCGTCAGCGTCATTGCCGAAGGCGTAGAAACCGAAGCTCAGCGGGCGATGCTGCTGCAACTGCAATGCCGCTTAGGCCAGGGATATCTGTTTGGCAAACCGATGCCGGTGGGAGATTTCCGTATGCTTTACAATCAGAACAAACCGGCATGATCAAGGAATCGCCGGCTGATTCGTTTTTTTGGCTTATGCCGAATGAATTCTGATCCTAACTATTAAAACGAACCTTGGTCAAGATAAAAGGAACGGTAAGTTACTGCCTCGCTGGCAGTCATGCCGTTCCTTTTTATAATTGAATGATATCTGTAAGGGAGTTTGCCTGTCTGATCAAGACTGACTTTTACTCAGGCGACTTTGTACTTCATGAATTCAGGATTGGCAAGTCGCGCTCGGTCTTCAATTCGGCAGACCTGAATTCCTTTCTGATAAGTCGCTAAGCATTGATGTTCATCATTGACCACAATAAAATCTGCTTGTTTTCCCTTTCTCAGCGATCCGATTCGGTCCTGCTGATCTAAGAACACCGCCGCATTCAGCGAAGCCATCGCCACGGCCTGCGGCACCGGCAGATGCAGCTCATCAATCAGGTTGAACACATCCTGCAGCAGTGTTCGGCCGCTTCCGTAGATCGTTCCGTCCTCCAGCACGATTTTTCCGCTGGACTCCAGCCGTTCAATCACCCCGTCAATCTGATAATCTCCCGCCGGCATGCCGGTCATGCTGTCGTTATCGGTCATCATCAGAATCTTATCCCAGGATTTCATTCTCAGCAGGATCTCAATCATCTGCGGACAGACATGGATCAAGTCGCAGTTGATTTCATTGTAAATCCGCGGATCAAGGAGAATGGCGCCGCTGACTCCGACTTCACGGTGATGTAGACTGCGCATGGCGTTGAACGAATGCGTAGCCATCCGGCATCCGGCGTCTATCGCTGCAATCGTCTGTTGATAATCCGCGCCGGTGTGAGCAATGCCCATGCGCACGCCTTTTGCACTCAGCAAGGCAATCACGTCCATCGCCCCCGGCAGCTCCGGCGCCAGTCCCATGCTGAGCAAATCCCCGCCGGCAGCTTCATAAAACGCCATGGCTTTATCTAGGGTAGGTTCCTGGAAATACTGGATTGGTGTTCCGCCATTGTATTTTGGATTATAGAAAGGCCCTTCCATATACAGACCTAAGATTTCCGCGCCTTGTTTCTGATGGTTCTTCGCTCGATTCAATGCCTGAACATTTTCCAACATGATCGGGGATGAAATGCAGGAAGGCACACAGGCTGTCACCCCTGACCACAACAAGGCCTCCGCCATGTGCAGGATCGAAGTTTCATCCTGCGTTTTTGAGGCGTTCCAGCCCATAAATCCATGTAGATGTGGATCGATCAGACCGGGGAACAGCCAATCCTGCTGATAGTCCACCACCGGCTCACCCTGAGGCGTCGTTTCCACTGCTATGATGGAACCTGCTTCATCCACGGTCAGCCAGCCGTCAACGACGTCTGTTTCTGTTACGATGCGATGACTGCGATAACTTTTCATTCCGTTTTCCTCCTTCGCTTTTATTCTATGCTTCGTTTCCCTTTTCCTCAAGGGAATCAGAAAAAAGCATTCATCTCAGAACTCAGCTGTTCCATTTTTTCATTGATATACAGTATTTGATCCCGGCCTTCCTCAATGGCGTGGTGAATCAGCGCTGACGTATCTGCTTCTTCGGCATTTAAAATTAACGTCAGCACCAAATTCAAATTGATACCGCTGATCAAATGCGTCTGCGGCCGGCATAAATACCGCATCATCAGCTGATTGACACTGCCGCCGGGCATATCGGTGAGAATGATCAGCTCATCTTCTTCACATAACTGACTGAAATAAGCTTGAATCTGATCAGCCGGATTCTGGATATCGACAAAGGCATTGATTACCGTCATTTTAGCACTATCTCCAGCAATGATCTGCAGGGCACTCTGCATACCGGAAGCCAGAGTTCCGTGCGCTGCGATTAAAAACTTCCGCATAGCTTACAAAATCCCGATACATCTTCCTGCAATGGCAACAACCATCATCCCGATGATAATCCAGTTTGCTTTGACATTTTTACGCAGCAGCGCGATGACCAGCAAAGACAGCATCAATGGCAGAAATCCCGGCATAATCATATCGAAGGCACTTTGCAGCTCAAATGGAACATCGCCGAAATTCAAGGTCAGCGGGGTGGACAGCGAAACATTGGAAGCGACCATCGCTCCGACCATCGTTAACCCGATAATGCCGGCAGCTTTAGAAATCAGGGTAATCAGACCGCTTTCATCCATCTTCTGAACCAGCTGTGTTCCGGTCGTGTAGGAGGCGATTTCCAGATACCAGCGGCCGATAAAGCTTGGCACATTGATCAAAAGCACAAACACTACAGCACCCAAAATTGAACCGCTTTGTGCCAAGGAGATGCCGATGCCCGCAGCCAAGGTCCGCAGCACAACCCAGAAAATCGCATCGCCGATGCCCGCAGTCGGACCTAACAGCGCGGTTTTTACCGCGTTGATGGCAGCCGGATCAAAGTCAGGATTGACGGCAGCTTCCTTTTCCATTGCGGCGGCTACGCCTAGGTTAAAGGTGACAACGTTAGGACAGGTATTGAAAAACTGCGTATGCCGGTTAAGCGCCGCCTTGAAGCCTTCTGGGTCATCTTTATAATAATACTCCAGCATTGGAATCATCGCATAGCCGAACCCCAATCCCTGCAGCCGCACCATATTGAAGCAGGATTCCAGGAAATTGGATCGCCAGTACATCCGTTTTAAAGCGGTGACTTCTTCTTTTGGATAAGCTTGTAAGTTTTTATTCATAGAAAGAATTCCTCCTCTTTTTCTTCAGTCGCTGCGGCAGCAGGTTGTGTGCGTTTCAACATAGTCTGGAAATCCAGTTCGCGGTAAAGTTCGATGCCTGCCAGAATGAAGGCGATCAAAGCCACCGCTGTCGTGGATACGTTAAAGAATACGACCAGTGCAAAGCCCAGCAGATAATACAGGAAAGCGCCCTTTCTTCCTAACAGCATAATCGTCAGGATACCTAAGCCTAAGGCTGGAAGCATCCCGCCGGCAACCTTGATTCCATCAATAATCGGAGCTGGAATCGCCGCCAACATCACGTCGATCGACTGCGTTCCAAACGCGATGCACAGAAAGACCAGAATCGCCTGGAAGGATTGTACGAGCGCGGATACCCACAGAATCGAACGATCATATGCTTTCACATTTCCTTCCTCGATGAAGCGGTCAAACATCGGCAGAAAGTTTGCCGTGATGAGTTTGCGCAATTCGTTGGTAAAGACGCCAAGCATGCCAATCGGTACTGCCAGCGCCAGTGCGACTTCCATATCCGCGCCTGTCAAGATGACAAACGCCGTAGCGATCGTCCCACCCAGCGCGGCATTGGCCGGCATCGTTGCCCCGATACTGGCAACACCCAAAAAGACCAGTTCTACTGAGGCACCGATTAAAATTCCCTGCTGCAGATCCCCCAGCACCAGACCAACCAGCGGCCCCAACACAATCGGACGGTTCACCATCGGATTGGCACACCAGGCCAAAGACAACAGATCGCAGACATAATACACGAGTCCGACTAACAAACCTTGGACAATCATCATTTTTTCATTCCTCCTTTGTTATCCCAGGTGGTGCAGACAGTCGCTGACTTTTTTCTTCGGTTCATGCGGCACCATCTGCACAGTAAACTCGATCGGCAGCGCGCAGATCTGCTTCAGCGTATCCACGTCTTCCGGATCGAGATAGATATTGCGGTCGAGTTTGACTTTTTCCTCGGTCCGCAGCTGAGGACTTCCGTAATAATTCCCGATGTTGATCCCTTCAATCGTTTCCGGTACGGCCTGCGCAATCCGCAGAGCATCCCGCGGATGATTGACGACCACGAAGATTTTCATCGGCAGTGCCTTGGGGTTGGCAAGCAAGCCGATCGCCTCGCTGACACTGCGGATGGCGACCTTCATGCCTGCCGGAACAGCCAGCTTCAGCGCTATGATCTGCAGTTCGTTGCTGATCACTTCATCATTGGCGACAATGATTGAATCCGCCTGCAGCGTTTTCGTCCAGGTCGTTGCCACCTGTCCATGGATCAGCCGATCATCGACCCGTAACAATTTAATCATTCCCTCTCACCTCCTAAGGATCTCGTATGCCTATCTACTAGCAATTTCCGTAGCAAGCTCATCCAAGCCGCAAAAAAAGACGAATCTTTCCCCGTTTCCGGTAAAATTCGTCCTTTTTCTTGATTTCTGCCGTGAAATCCGATTAATCTGCGGCAAAGAAATCTTTTTGATCGCGCACTGCGACACTGTCCGGGGTTTCCGCGACACTGCCCTGCTCGATATAATCGTACAGATAGCCGATCTCACTGACCGGCAATACAATGTTGTATGCCCGGCACACTGCCGCAAAGCTGTCCTGAACAATTTGAATGAACTCTGCCTGATTGACGGCAAAGGCTTCCAGATCGGGATAACCCGCAGGTTCTTTGCCGATAACCAGACGTTCAATCAGACAGCTGATATGCAGATACAGGCCGATGATTGTGCGCCCGTTGAAGCTGCATTGGCGTTTCTCCTGAATCTGATCCAGGATTTCCTCGACATACATGAGTATCCGATTGGGATTGAGAATCGTCAGATAATTCATCAGGTTTTCCATGGAGAAATTCTTGATAATCTTCCGTTTGAAGGCATGCAGCTGATCTTTGGATAGAATTCCTTTCAGGCATTGATCCAGTACGTCCATATTTTTCTGATCAATTAATTCTTCGACGGAAACAAAAGGAATTCCCGGCACCGATGCATCCAGGGTGCCGACAATTAGCAGAATATGGTACTGAGCCGTCAGACTGGTAATCCGGCCCTGATTGAGCGAGGGATAATCCACAGGAATTAATTCCACCTTAACCGAAGCAGGCAGACTGTTTTGAAACAAAGCCAGCACTTTTTCTGCCGTGGCAATTCCAGTTGAACAGACAGCCACAATCGCATTGGGCTTTTGTTGGTTCTCCAGGATTTCATAATGATGAACGCTACGCTTACTGGCTTCTTTGAGAATTTCTTTTAATGAGTGCGTTCCTTCCATGATCATCGAACCGATGTCCAGCATCAGCTTGGTCGATACATTGGAGAGAATTCCGATGTTCATCGTGCGTTGGGTACCTAAAGCGTCGCTGATATTTTCCAGCGATCCCATATCGACCAGAACGATCAGCTCCAGACAGCCTTCCAGGGAGTCCATGTATTCGTTCAGACGAGCTGTCACATCGTCAAAGCGGCAGTCCGCCGGCATGTCGATCGCATCGAACATCTGCGTGCGCAGAAGCTGATTGCCAACCTCGGCCATGCCGCTGGCAACCGCATAGCCATGCGCCAAAATAACAACCGGAATTGAGGCCCGCTGCAGATCCCGGCTGAAATACTGCATAAAGATAAACAGATCCAGAGTGGGCAGCAGCGTGGAAGTGAAGGACAGAGTGTTGACTGCCAGATCCAGAATTTTGCGGATCTGACGGGCTTCCAGCGAATATCGCTGCAGGATCAGCTGCAGAAAGGCCTCCGCACTTTCCTTCTCTTCTGCATTCAAAGAAAATTCCTGCCGGCGCTGACGGGCAGCGTCAGCTAAATAACGGGCCAGAATTTTGATTGAATTGTTGGACAGCTGCCGGCGGGGAGTGTGGGAAACACTGAGCGTCAGGATCAGACTGGATAAATTGTTGAAAATTTCCTGCTGCGGCGTAATCCAGCGATCCTGGATCAAGGTATCCGCATAGGTTTCCAGTTTGGTATAAGCAACGGCCAGAAAACTGTCGAAGCTCATCTGGCGCTGTTTGTAGCTGTGGAAGCTGTGCAGCAGGGCATGGTTGAATACCTCATAGCTGCTTACATTGGAAATCTGCGGCACAACGGCATGCAGCGGATGCAGTGTCTGATCGGAGCATTGAAGCAGATCATAGGTCATCGCCGAGGTCAGACTGGCCGGCAAATCGTGAATATGAATTTCTAGCGATTGTGCTTTGCGCCGCAGAAAGGCATTGGCAACGCTGACCTTGACGGCATTTTCCAGCTGACCGACATTGCCTGAGTAATGCACGGATTCCAGCGTATGATAAGCCAGGTCGCTGATCAATACCGTGCAGTCCAGTTTTTCCTGTTCCTTCTGAAGCAGGGAAACGATCAGCTTTCGTTTTTCTGATAAAGGCCGATGATCTAAATCCGGCAGCTGCACATGAATAGGAATTCGCCGCAGCAGCGTTTTCAGCAGGATTTCCTGCGGATTTTCCGTAGTCGCCATCAGCACGCGGACATGACTGGAATACCAGGTTTCATTGTCCCCGATCATGTGATAAATTCCCTGATCCAAAAACAAAAATATCTTTTCCTGGCATTCCGGTTTCAGCGCATGAACTTCATCGAGAAACAAAATGCCGCCGTCCGCCGCAGCCAAAAATCCCTGCCGGTCGCTGTTCGCACCAGTGTATGCCCCTTTTTTATACCCGAACAAATGCGTCAGGAACAATTCCGGATTATCCGCATATTCAGCGCAGTTGATCGTAACGAAGGGACTGTCTTTGCTCAAAGTTCCCTGTTGGCAGGCGTATTGATACATTAAGCGGGCCAGGTAGCTTTTTCCGGTTCCCGTCGCTCCGGTCAAAAGCATAGGCAAGCCTTGCGGCGGATAGGTAATCGCGGCTTTCGCTTGTTCGATGGCATAGGAAAGGCTCCCGTTTCGCCCGACAAGCCGATCAAACACATCGTTCTCTTTCCGCAGCTTATACTCATTCAGCTGTGGCCAGCCTGACAAGGAGCTGAGTGTTTCAGGGATCGCGTAGCCCTGCTGAAGCAGACGCTCGCGGCTGAAATAATATACCGGACGGGTATTGATTTTGACACAAAGCCGCTGTTCGGTTAAATCGTTCAGCAGCTGACTGATAAAGTTGCGGCTGTAATTCAGTTTCTGGGCCAACCAGGCGGCAGTGAAATGATCCGCCTGCTTTTCATTTAATTCCTCGGACTTTAACAAGGATAAAATCTGATTCTGGACTGTGAGCTGATTTTCTCTCATCGCATCTCCTTTAAAGCGTTATGTAAGTTTTACTTTGAATTTAGTATAATCATTTCAGAAGCACGAATCAATTGTTATTCAAGGAAAGGTAATCTTTTATAGAACCATTATTTTCCATGAATTCTACTTTTAACAGCCTGACATTCAGCAGAAAGGAGAACGCTATGAAAACCTCGGTCACACTTCGTCCGCAGCCAAAACTGGACCTTCACTACACGCCGGTGATGGAAAAATCACTGCAGGTTCTGACGTGGAATCGTGCCGAATTGATGCGTCAGCTGCGGCTAAGACAGAAAAGCAATCCTTACTTACGAACAATTCAGAGTGACTGGCTGAACTTTACCTCATCGCCAACCTCTTTAAAAGCAGACCTCTGCGGACAGCTATCCAATCTGAAACAGCCGATTCAGAAGCATATCTGTCAGATTTTAATCGAATCGCTGAATGATCAAGGTTTCCTTGACGACTCTCTGCAGGATTTAGCTCAGACATTTCATGTTCCGCTGCCTGTCTTGGAACGGCATTTAAGCTGGCTGCAGCAGCTGGAACCGGCTGGGGTGGGGGCAAGGAATCCGCAGGAATGCTTGATTTTACAGCTGCAGCGTTTTGGTTATCAGAAAGCGATCGAATTTTTAACTGTTTGTGAAGCTGAAATCCTAACTCATGACTGGCAAAAAGCCGCCGTAAAAATGGCATGCAGTCCTGCTGAAATTTTAAATTATTTTCATCAGCTTCAGGAATGTTCTCCCGCACCCTGCGCAAGCTATGAAGCAGCGAATGTGCAGTGGATTTTGCCGGAGTTTGAGGTGCGGGTGGAGGATCATCACTGCATCTTGGAAAGTATTGAAGAACCGAACCTGAGCCTGGATCAGCAACCGCCGCCCGCCTTGCGGCAGGCGCTGCAGGAAGCACGCCTCTTTCTCGACGCCCTGTCCCAACGCAATCTGACCTTGAGTTTGATCATGAATGAGCTGCTTCTGATCCAGGAAAACGCGTTAATTCATCATCAGCCCCTGCGGGCATGTCAGAAAAAAGAAATTGCGGAGAAGCTGGGGCTGCATCCTTCCACAATAACGCGGGCTGTTCAAGACAAGTATTTCCTGTTTGAAGGGAAACTACTTCCTATTGAGATGTTGTTTGCTTCCTTGAGTGCAGACAATCTCAGTCAGGATGAACTTATCTCACAAATCCGCACGGTCATTGCGCAGGAGTCGCCGGATTTTCCGCTCAGTGACTTGCAGATCACGATGCGGCTGCAGGAAAAACAGATTCAATGTTCCCGACAACTAATCGCCAAGCTGCGAAAGAAAACGGGTATTCCTGCTTCATACAAGCGAAAGCGCATCAATTCATAACACTGATCCACGCTTTATTTTATTCGTACACACTTGATATCTTAAGCTAAAAACCGGATCGCCAGCTTCCTGTTTTGAGAAACAGCGCCTTCTGGTTGGAGACTTCTGCCTTCTGGCTGGAGACTTCTGCCTTCTGTTTTTGATTAAATCGGAAGATTTTATGAGAAACGCCTGTTCTTAACCAGCTCCCATTCATAGAGGAAAGAAATTCAGGCAGAGAACCCACCTTTTCCCAAAAGAAAACCATGGAGCTTCCACTTTCAGGATTCTCCATGGCTGATTCAAGTTTATTTCTGATTTGAAGCGCTGTTTCCTGCGATCCGGCCGGAAACAATAATTTCAGTAATCGCATTGCCGCCCAGACGATTTCCAGCATGGATACCTCCGGCAACTTCACCAGCCGCATATAAGCCGCTGATCGCTTCGTCGTTTTCATTTAAGACACGACGATCCGTATCGGTGACTAATCCGCCCATGGTGTGATGCGTGGAAGGCGCTAAGAACCGCACGCGAATCTTATCCAACGAATAGGTTTCCGGCAGATAATTTCCATTATCGTCCACTTCTACCTGACCTACTGTTCCGCGGTAAGAAAGTTTCTCCACTTCCAATTCTTTCGCGACGCCCATCACATAATTATCGTAATCCATAATTGTCTGACGCAGCGTTTCAGCATCACAGCCGATCAATTCCGCTGTTTCTTCTACACTTCTGAAAATCATCCGGCCTTCAACATCATCCGGCAAATTATTGAATCCGCCTGATCCGGCCGTTGTTCCCACGTTGGAAATTTCAACGTAGATTCCCGGAACATACTTCAAGCCTAATTCCTTCGCTTTGGCCTCACTCATACCGTTTTCAAACCCGCCTTCGGACAGAACGTCGCGTTCCGCCGATTCGTCAACATAGCGCTTGCCTGTTTCCGGATTGACATAGATTACATTTTCTCCAGCACCGCCGGCAAGATTGCCGTTGTCAACCCAGCCTAACGGCATCATCTGAGTCCAGCCTTCACCGACCGTTGCCGCACCGACAGCCTGAGCCATTGTAATGCCATCACCCTTCAAACTGGAACGATTAGTTGTACCGATATTGTTGGCAATAAAACCGTCTTCCCAATAATCATTGGTGCTCTGAACCATTCCAATATTCGCGCCATAACCGCCTGTCGCAATGATGACGCCTTTATTGGCATTCACCGTGACCGGAGTTCCGTCAAACTGTGTTGCCTTGACGCCAATAACCCGGCCTGTGTCATCCGTGATCAGTTCATTGGCTGTGGTTCTTGTCATAATCTGATTCGCTTCATTGGCTTTTAATACGGTATTGGCCGGCACGGCGAAATAGCCGCCCCATTTGCCTTCATAGAACTGACCGTCAACGGTACCGCCATTTACCGCATTTTCACGCTGCCACAAGCAGCCGATTAAAGTATAGGCCCGGCTTTGATCAATCGAAGCGCCTTGTGCTTCCAGCCAGTCTTTAATTTCCTGGCCGCCTTCGACAAACTGTCGGACTAAATCAACGTCGCCATAGATCCATTCTGTATTCTCACGATTTGGCCGCAGTCCGCCATAGTAAGTCTGGAAAACGTGAAGATTGATGGTCGAGAACAACGTCAGTTTGGTCTCAGACGTGCCGCTGTCCAGCTGCGGCTGCGCCCATGCTAAATAAGCGCGGATTTCATCCTTCAGAGCCAGTAAAGTCGGCAGATATTCTTCATGCACGCCGCGCTGGGCATTCAAAGCGATATCGCCTGCGACAAATGGATGAGCCTCATCCACAGTTCCATCAAAAGGTTCCTCAGACCAGTCTAAAATGGTCTTCAATGTATCAATACGGCCTGCGTCATTGGTTACCTTCTCATAGGTTTCTCCATTGTACTCACCGCTGGTCGCATCCGGATTTTCCGGATCCCAGACAACTGCATCAAAAGTGGATTGGTAAGCTCCGCCTGAGACAAGGGTGTTGCCGCCCATTTCCGCATTCTTTTCAATAATCAGCACTGTGTCGCCATTCTGTGCTGCCTGAGCTGCCGCCATCATTCCAGCGCCGCCAGCACCAACAATGACGACATCCCAAGTTCCTGTGATTTCATCCTTGGCTTGGTGGGTAACCGTATTATTTTTGAACGTGTCTAAATCAGAAGCTTCTGCCGCTTCTGCCGCTGCATTAACCGCATTCTTCAAAGCGATGCTCGTAAAGGTTGCGCCGCTGACTCCATCGACTCCGGTACCATTCGCAGCTATGATATCTTCAATTAAGATAGGATAAGCGGAGTCCCCAACATGCGCTGTTTCCTTCTGTTCCTGAATCTGAATGTCGGTAATCGCATTCTCTGAAAAGGTTGCCTCGATCGTTACCTCTCCATTGTAGCCCTGTGCGGAAGCGGTATAGCTTCCAGCCTTAAATTGAAGGTCTGTTTTCTTCGTTTCTCCTTGTTGTTGCCCGCAGGCAGCACAGGAGAGAAGCATGAAAAAAGCAATCAAAGTAAGTCCCAGTTTTCTCATTTTCTTCCTCCCTCGTCGATGTTTTCACAATCGATCTGATTATACTATAAACCCCGTGGCAGCCACGGGGTCAAGATCTATCCTAAATCAGCACTGATGCTGAAATAATACCAAAGCTTTCCTTCTTCCTGAACACGGGTAATCAATCGCCCGACTAACTCTTTTTGAATTGGATGTTTAACGCAGCGCTCTAAAGACGCCAGTGCCGATCTGGGAATCTGGGTCAAACTTTCACTGCGTGAAACCGTGGTTACCATTTTCCCACTGCCGCAGCTGGTTTGCGCCTCACCTAAAGGAAGGCTCATCTGTTCCGCAAAATCCGTTCGCACGCCCAGCCCGATGCGGGGACTCAAGATGGGAGAAGTGGACTGCATCTGTTCCGGGTCAATTCGAAAGGCCATGTGCAGGAGCTCCGGATGCTGCATCCATTGATCAATCGTCTTCAAAACGGTCTCTTTTTTCAAATTAGCTTCTGAAAATTCCAAAAAGCTTAAGCTAAAAAGCTGATTGGTGTTTAAATACATCGGCTGTTCAATTTGATGCATTGCCCGCTGAATCAGATTTTGATAATAGATATTCCTGTCAATCTGGCGTTCAAGCAGCTCTTTTTGTTTTTGCAGCTGGATCAAATTTTCCTGATAGCGAACGCTCTGATCCACCAAGTTTTCTGCCTCGTTTTCCGGATGAAATTGTTTCAGACTTGCACCCAGCCCCCGTTCATGGCGCAAATAAAACACATCGACGGCATTATCCATGGAGAACTCACGATAACCATTGGAACGAACCCTGGCCGGAACCAAAAGTCCCAGATCAATATAATGGCGCAGCGTTTCCATTGTAATTCCTGAGATTGAGCAAAAGTTTTTACTGGTATACAGAATTTCTTTTTTCAAATGGTATGCAATCCTTCCCTTATCCCTGTATTTTTCTATATTCATCGTCAATTTTATTTTACAGTCAGATTATAACAGGTTCCATTTTTAAAAACTAATACAGAATTTCCATCTACCTTGCGAAAATAAATACCCCCTTTAAGTTCAGGAACAACCGTCATTCCAATCCTATCTTCTAAATCTTTTAAGATAACCGTGTTTCCCTTATAAAAACCCACAATGCCTTCCTCTAAAACACAATAATCTTCCAATCTTAGCGTTGTCTTCAAATCATATTTCGTTCCGTGATCATCCAGTACATACGATATTAACGCATCTGGTTCAGTTGTATTTTTAAGCCTTTCAGTGATTAATATTTTATTCCCTAATGGAGTTGCATGAACTAGCTTTTCTGTTAAAGGTGTTTTTGATATGCGACCCTTTTCAATTTTATTCATCGTTGTTTGATCACTATTCCCTGTGACAAAATAACTACCATTGTTATTAATATATATTGTTCGATCAGAGAAAAATTCACATTCATCCTCTAAGCTATAATGATCATGCTCACCAATATCATATCTGCCTGTGTTTGAATACATTTTCTCACAGGTATGGGTATCGAATTTCCATAATTCAATTCTATAATTACCCTCGGTTTTATCCTGTGCATCATCGTAAGAGGAAACGGAAATGTAAATTGCATCCTTATCGACCGTAAATACTGGTAATTCATAAATATTATCGACGCGGCCTTTAGTGATGACCTTTTTGTTACCCTCTTTTAAATGGATTACTTCAAAATCCATGAAGGTGAAATCAGACAAACCCGTATAAGTAACGTTCGTATATAAATAAGATTTATCTGATAATTCTATAAAATTCCAAATTCTTCCCTCATCATTACCTCTATTGATAGCTGTGACTTCTGTTATTTCTTTGCTCTTTAAATCCATTAAATATAAATGAGTTGAAACATAATAGGTTTCCTGATCTTCTAATTCAACAATACTTAAATTGTTGTGATAAACATCCCTGTATTCCAATGTCTTACTATCATCTAACTGAAATGATGATATTTGATAGTCTGTATCGATTTGATCCACCGTCATATCCCTGGGGATGGGTTCATCTTTTGTAATAGTCTTGCAGCCGCCCAATAGAAAAATCATGATGATAACCCAGGATAAAGTCACTTTTTTCATCAACCTTATTAAGTAAAACATCCCGTTATTGACTTGAAAGCATTGATCCCCTGAGCTGTCATTTACTTTATTCATGACTTAACCTCCGAAGCCTGTTTTATTCTATTATAATAGGCTATTTAAATTAATTATAATCTTTCAGGAACAATTCCTCTATATATTTGTTTTTTTCATTACTTTTACAAGAATCATAAATTATGAACCTGCCAGCGCTCATAATAGACACTTTCTACAAAGTCCTCAACACTTCCTTCAAAGACTTTCTGACCTTTGTCTAAGAAAATAACATGATCAAAGTATTCAATTAATTGCGGATTGTGCGTAACAATCAAATAACCCTGGGCATTCTCTCTTATCAATTCCATCATTCTTTTACCCAACGCCAAAGGGATATTGGCATCTGGTTCATCAGCGATCACAAATTTACCATGATTATAAATTCCTCGCAAAATATTAACTCTTTGTTTTTGTCCCGTGGATAATTCTTCAGTCTGTTTTGCTTTCACATCATTCATTTCCAGATCTAAATTCCCAGAAACTTGCAATCCTTCATCTAAATTCATGGCAATGTTCTCACTTACAGATCCGCTGAACAACTGTGGAAGATTTGGAATATAACTGAAATTCTCTCTGACTAACGTGTTTTCTAAAGTTGAATGCTCACCATTATACAATACGGGTGTAATCCCGCTTAATTCATTCAAAACTGCCTTTAATAATGTGGTTTTTCCACTGCCATTCGTTCCGATTAACGCGATTCGATTATGAGTTGTAAAAGATAAATGAATATGATCCAGAATTACTTTCTCTTTTTCATAAGTGAAATCACAAATTTCAATTGTTTCTATTCTTTCTGGAAATATTTCATTTTCATCGTTGGAATCATAATAGTTTTGCAAAACGAGCCTATCCTTTAAAATTTCTCTGATTGGATCAAAGAAACTAACAATAATTCGTTTAATATTGTCAAACGCTGAAATTGCCGCTGTGATTAGTTCATAGCTTATTACCCCAGTTAAATACGCGGGATAAGTTAAAGACAGCAGCAATCCCTTCCCTAACGTAATGACACTATTAATCAGTTCTTCTAAAATCGTACTAGCAAAATTTTGTAAGATTGTCATGCTCCAGATTTTAGCGCGATTGTGATTATAACGATTTTGGGTGAACTTTAGTATATGATCACCGAAACAACGTAGTTCAAGACAGGAAAACATCTCATTAACATAATCTTCTTGTTCACCTAAATATTTTTGCTTTTTCGCTTCTGAATAATCCATGACTTTTTTCAAAATATAGGATGAAACAAGTAGGATAACTAAAACGCCTAAGAACAAGATAAACAAAGAACCTGAAAGATTATAGATGGAAACTGCAAACATTGCAAAAATCAATAAGTTGATCAATAACTTTGTTGCCTGACTTAAAATAGTGGCGAAGGCTTGACTGCTTTGCTCAATGATATTATAGACTTCTCCTTTATTTAAAGTTTTATTTACATTATTTAATGGCATTTTATGATAGGATTTCAGCTGATGTATTTGAATACCGTTTATTAGCTTATATGTATTTAAATCCAGATAGACATTATTAAGATAACATAAGAATATATAAATTATACATAGAGCCAAGTTTATCAAAAACATATTGAGTAAAACATTAAGATCTCCAGATTGTAAAGCACTGAACATGGAAAATGTTAAAAAGGGTGCGAAAAAATAGGAAAGGCATGTCAACAGAGTATAAACAAAAGCCGAGAACAGCATGACATAAAAGCAAGTCTTTGAAAAATGATAAATATAGCTTAACGCTTTACTGAATAGTTTCATTCTTATTTACCTCCTTCACAGCTCACTTCTTGATTTAAGCCTAATAATTTCCGATATGCCTCATTGTCTTTATACAAAGCTGCATGATTGCCAACAGCAGAAATTTTTCCATTTTCTATAAATATTACCTGATTGGCATATTGCAAAGGCGTGGCTCGATGCGTAATAAATAGACATAAGCTTTCCTGCAGCCGAACATATTCAACTATATTTTCCGTAATTTTTTGCTCAGCTGCGGAGTCCATAGCAGAAGTCACTTCGTCCAGAATTGCAATTTGTGGCCGATGATAGAAAAAACGAGCAACATTGATTTTCTGCTTTTCCCCGGAAGATAGATTTTGATTCAAATCTTTTTCCAAGTCCTGCGAATTAAATCGCTGTGCTAGATCTGCCGCGGCTACAGCCTCTCGCAGCCGTTGTTCATCAACATTCGTATCCAAGGCAACATTGTATTTTAACGAAGCTCTGAGAATTGGATTCGAGGAATTATAATATTGTACATGCTTCCAAAGTTCATCATAATCAATCTTTGAAATTTCTGTCTGGTTCAGATAAATTGATCCCTCATACCCTTCAATATATTTTGCCAGCAATTTGAACAAAGTTGATTTTCCACATCCGGAAGCTCCAACTATACAAATTAGCCCAGGAACACTTAATGTTAAATCAAGATGGTTAATCGTATATTCTGAACTTTCATTGTATTTAAAACTAACATCTGAGAATGTGATCTGATGAATCTGCTTTAGCTTCTCAGCATGACCTGGTGAAACCCGAATAGTTAGGCTTTTTAAATCTTGATTTAATACTCCAATTTGAGCCATAATTTTAGAATACTCATTTATTTGTTTTGGAATAGAAAAGAATCCTGTTGAAACATTAGGAATAAGCAATAAGAGAGCCAGCAGATTCTCGATTTCCATTTTTCCATGATAAACCAAAATTCCACCGAATAATGCAGCAATTAGCAGTAAAATCATAGATCCATAAACAGCGAACAGATCAGAACGATTATTTGATTTTTTAAATTTCTTTAAGCTTTCCAAATAATTGTGATTCAAATGATGTAGATTGGCCATCAGTTTATTAAGATTTAAAAAACTGGCAATTTCACGATTATGAATTTGTTCCCACGCCGCATTATAGAATTGATTGCCATATTGTGTGAAATCAGAAAAATGTTCGCGTGCAGCTCTAATACTGCGCAGATTTAAGAATAGAAACAAGATTAACATTCCAACACAAACTAGCATGATGTTAAGATTAATGGTAATCCCATAAAAAACACCGCAAAAAATTGTAAATAGAATGTTCAAAGTACTGCTTAAAAATCCAATTAAATTCAAAGCCAGCTGTGGTATATTGACTTTAAGCTCGGCTTTTGCTTTCGTAATCGCATCGTCGCTAACATTCGCTAAATGCTGAACACAATTAATAATTTCGTTTTGAATCGTGTTTTCTAAGCGTTTTTGATTATAAATTATATTCAATTTATGACTAAGCGTCAAAATGAATTGAATTAAGATCATCAGGCAGTATATGGAAAACAAGTATTTAAGCGAACCTTCTTGGTGATTAAGAAAGAAGCTCAACATGGATTTGAGCATATCAATTAAAACAAAAGAGCTGAAAAAAGAAATGACAAAAGCACATAAGATCAGAAAGATAAGCGTAATTCTATTTCCTCTAATATACTCATTAAGAATTTTCTTCATATTCCCTTTTCCTGATCCAGATTCTTTTAAGAATCTGAAACTATTCCCTTTCTCTTTCTTACTTTCCTTTGACTAACAACCTCCGTCTTGTGTCTTCTAAATCAGATGCATAAAACTAAATTATATTCCAACCAAATTAACAATCAGACGTTCACTCATGAGCATTTTAATTCCTTACTTCAGATTCAGTTAATTCCAGCCAATCTTTCTTTATCCTATCTACAATTTATCACATGCTATTCTGTTTTGCAATATAGTGGGCGCTAAGTTCTCCATTATTATTACTTTATTCAAAAAATACGAAGTCTTTCTGATTAAAGATATTCAAGGTTCAAATAAAAGAACATCTTTAATCTTAGTTATAATAGAGAACCTAAGCTCTGCTTATGTTTAATAAATTTAAAAATTTCAGTCATTAAAAATA